>Ga0105051_10000715_pt1 | contig 45534 bp, 64 predicted proteins | sample FRY02_FD_78383 | JGI IMG/M metagenome (GOLD analysis project Ga0105051, IMG submission 78383) | Freshwater microbial communities from Lake Fryxell liftoff mats and glacier meltwater in Antarctica - FRY-02 (megahit assembly) | ecosystem: Environmental > Aquatic > Freshwater > Ice > Glacier... | reverse complement strand
GTTTTTATACCAGAGTTTTGTACCAGTGATTTTTATTACAGAAGGTAAGTTATTATCTCTGTGTCTTAATCCATCTTTATACCATTCTTGTGATCCGTTAGATTTGATTACAGCTGGTAAATCGTTATCACGATGAAGTTTACCGTTCTTATACCATTCTTGTGATCCATTATAATTAATTAAAGCAGGTAAATCGTTATCTCTGTGTTTAAATCCATTTTTCCACCATTCTTGTCTTCCATTATGAAGAATTACAGCAGGTAAATCATTATCTCTATGTCTTAATCTATCTTTAAACCATTCTTCCTTACCAGAATAATATACAAATCCACTTATATTTTTATTATCTTCAAGTATTAATTTATTATCATCTAATTTGTATAAATCTATATTTTCAGCAGAAGAAGCTGGTATTACAGTGTAAGGAAATTTAATTTTGTTTAACTTATCAGTTTTAATTAAAGTATATATTAAGTTATAAGTTCTAGCAAGATATATATGTGAGATATAAGATATATCATCAATATTAGTATGAATGTTAGTACTATAGGTATCCTTCCATACGTAAGGTACATCATCAATGTTAGTACGATAGATATTATCCCATATATTTAATATAGTATAGCATTCTTTATCATCTGGTATGATGATTTGTATTGGTGTATAATGAGGAGGGATTATCATACTTTACTCCATTTCGGTACCATTCTCGTGTTCCATCTGATCTAATTATAGCAGGTAAGCCTTTATCCCGATGACGATAACCATGTTGATACCATTCTTGTGTTCCATTAGAATGAATTAAAGCAGGTAAATCGTTATCTCTATGTTTAAATCCATTTCTCCACCATTCTTGTCTTCCATTATGATAAATTATAGCAGGTAAATCATTATATCTATGTATTTCTCCATTTTTATACCAATATCTTGAACCATCAAAAGTTCCAATTTCTTGTATATTATTTTCTTCTTTAAGTACTAATTCACAAGCACTATTTAATTTATAGAATTCTATATTTCCCGCGGAAGAAATTGGAACAGTAGTATAAGGATATTTAATTTTGTTTAACTTATCAGTTTTAATAAGGGCATATATTAAGTTATATTTTATTGCAAGAGAGATATGAGAGATATAATGTATATCATCAATATTATCAATATCATCAATATCATAAATATTAGTATGATAGATATTATGCCATATATTATATATAGTTGAACATTGATTATCATCTGTAACTATGATTTGTATTGGTGTATAATCAGTAGGGATTAGCATATTTATAATGATAGATTAGTATAAAATTCCGGAGATTGTATTTATGATGGCCTAGGACATTTTTTATCGTTTTTATACCAAGCTCTCTCTCCGCTTGGGTATATTATAGCAGGTAAGCCATTATCTCTATGTCTTTCTCCATCTTTATACCATTTTTGTGTTCCATCTGAAAGAATTACAGCAGGTAAATCCTTATCTCGATGAAAATTACCATCTTTATACCAATATTTTGTTCCATTAAGATAAATTACAGCAGGTAAATCATTATCTCTATGTTGCTTACCATCTTTATACCAATATTGCGTAGCTTCGTTATTTACAATTTCTTGTATATTATTTTCTTCTTTAAGTAATAATTGATTATTTTTAATTAATTTATAATAGTTTATATTTTCAGCGGAAGAAGTTGGTATTACAATGTAAGGATAATTAAGAAGATTTAAGTTATCAGTTTTGATAAGAGAATATATTAAGTTATAAGTTCTAATAAGAGACAGGTGTGAGATATAAGAATAGGTATCGAGGTTGGCTTTGTAGATAACATCCCATATATGATATATAGCACCACATTTTCCATCATCTGGAGAGATGATTTGTATTGGTGTATAATTAGGATGGATTAGCATATTTCTAAACCTGTCATTAAGATTTTCTAATAAAGAAATGTCTAATCTCTGTTCGTATTTCTTTTGGTCCTTCATGATAATTCTCTCCTAAAAATGCTAAACATAATGGATTAGATAAATCATCTTTAATTCTATATAAATTACCAGTTGTAAATTCTACTTGACTCATAGATAAATGCCAAAATGCGATTTCATCTGCTAAATGAATGCAGACCAATTCTCCCCCAAGTATAATATATTTTCCATTCATATACTTTAAACCTAATTCTATTATTAAATCATTATCACCAGAATCGAATACTTTATTATCAAATGGTTCTACTTTTATTAATTCTTTTATTCTCTCTGCCTTTGCTTTCATTTCTTTAACAAGAACAAGTATCTTTGGAAAATCCTTTGGAGTATTAATTTCTACCGTTCCAGAAATCATAGGGTTATCTAATATATTCATTTTTAGATTCCAAAAATAGAATTATGTCTTTAGGATGTAAATCTGGAGAATGTGGCAAATCTACAGAAGATGGATACTCATTATCATACTGACTCATATATTCTTCATATGTTGTATTATTTATTTCATATATATCTGTCTTTATAGTTTTCTTACCATCAGGGCTTCTTATGGCAACAAACGTTCCAACAACACGATAAGACCATATACCATCTGATAGATGTAATTTTCTTTTATAAGGTCTTGAGTATTTGTGGTTTGAAATTAGCATGCCCATTTGAATTTATTAAGAATATAAGAACTTCTTAACATCGATATATAGATATGTTCTTTCATATTTCTATCCATATTATGATTATACATTTTTTTTAATTCTTTAGTATCTGTGATTATATTTGCTATTATATTTTTTACAAATGATCTTCTGAATATTCTATAATATAACATATTATTTATAATACCATTAAGTTCATGACATTTTTTGTTTATATCTTCTGTTTTTTTAAATATTTCCAAGTTTGACATTATTAAAATTCCTATTTTATTATTCATTTAACCCAATAATTATTGGGTTTTATTGCTTAACGTCACAAAACAAAACAATTATCAAAATACACTTATATTATAGTATATAAATTCTCATACAACCTAACATGTTAGCTTTAGTGTTACAATATCATTAGGATATCGTTAGCTTAATTTTATATTTATTATCATCGAAGAGACAATCTCTTACTCAAATATTATATTTTTTCCTATTCCAAGCATTTCAATAACGGTAGCCAATGCAATCCACTGAAGTCCATCATAAACATATCTATAAGTTAATCGATATATATTTTCTCCTAATCTGCTAAATCTCCAATCATTTCCTACATCAAGAATCCAGCTTTCACTTCCTGGACCAATATAGGGCTTAAAACTGCCAAGAGCAGCTGGACAGACCAATTGATACAACCGATTAGCCAATTGATCTTCACTGTATTTTGATTCAAAAATAATTGTCATTGACATAGTAATATCCTGGATATAAGTAAAACTCTGGCGGACTCTATCCTTTATCTAATCTGATCTGCTTTTAACGGCACTACAACTGGTTTCTGAAGAATTTCGCTATCTCTCACTGTTACGCCTGCATATTGCAATGACTTGACAAGATAGTTTCTAGTATTCCCAAGATCGCTCCAAAATCCTAATTCTCCCTCTTTTGATAATATAAAAAAACCATAATTAACAATTAAGTCTTTTTCTGATTGTGTAAGATTAGACTTCCTTAGCAGTGGGAGAATTGTCTCCACATGGCTAAATAAGCCTATTGCAGAAGTAGTTAACATTAGAGAATTTCTTCCCATATCATAAAATCTTCCATTAGGAGCGTCATCCCAATGATCAATATTTATTATTTGATTTATACCAAATAGCCCTCTTGCTGAAAAAGAATTTTCAACTTTACATACAATAATATTAAAATCATACCATAATTGGAAATCGAAATATCTGACTCCAAGTTTATATAATCTTTTAACAATATCTGTTAGATCATTACACTGTTCCGTATCTTGTAATGTTAAGCTTAAATACATATTATTCTCATTTATTTTTTTTGCTTTTGGTTTTGAACGCTTCTTCTTTATCAGTGAATCTAATTTTTTTATATTAAGAGAAGGATTATCATGATTAAAATAAGCATCTGTCATTTTTAGTACTCGTCATCTGTATAACAAAAAAATATATTTTTCCGGAGTTTAATATGGGTTATTAAAAAAGACTTGGTCTTCGTACATGAATTTTCTACTAATGGCTGATATATGATTTTCCAATGTTTGATAAGGGGAATTTTCATATGAGTAATATGAAAAATCCCTATACATAATTTCCCAGTTATCTGGTAAAAAACTTAATCCCTTAATATTACTATTAGCCTTTTTAATATCTTTTTGAAACTTAGATATTGGCATATCATCTGGTAACTCTACAACCAAAAATCCATATTTAATATGTCTATAATCTATCCTTCTAATACCAAGATTAAATAGGCTTAAAACAATACCATCAACAACTGAACAAAACATAGTTGGAATTATTTCAATTGATAGTCTTTTACCTTCTGAGGATAAAATCTTACCTTCTGAGTGTTCTTTTTTCATTATTTAATCTTCCTGATATAAACTCTGCTACTTTTTTTCTACAAGACTGACAAGTTATCTTTGATAACTCATAAGATATCTTGGATTCGCTATATAATAAATCTTCGATACTAGACTGCTTACACCATATAGCGTATTTCCATGTATCACTTTCAAAATTCTTTCCAATACTAAAATGAACTACTTCTACTTCAATATATTCAGTTGACTGTAGAGATGAAGCAATTTGATTCAAATTAGCAATAAGAGAATCAGCAGTATCCTTATCTATAATATTTTTAGATATATGATTTATTTGAGATTGTATATCTAAACCTGATTTTTCAAGAAGATTCATCTTTTTTTCCTTCTTTCCTATCAAATTTATGCAATTCAGAAGCTAAACTATCCAATCTCGCATCAAAAGCACAGGATGTAGATATAGACCCTTTAGCAACAGATTCATCTCTCATAGAGCGATATGTTGCATATACTTCCGGTCCAGCTGCCGTATGTGCAATAGCAGATAACGTATTAGCTGCATCTCCGAATGTATCTAATTTTAATAGTGGAGTTCTTGATATCTTTGATAGTTCTTCCCAAAACGTATTCTCATTTTGTCTATTCTTATTATATAAACACTGTAGAGCATATACCTTAACATTCATGCCAAGAAGTTTTAAGAGTTCTTCTTTCCAATCTAATTTTTCTTTATTTTCCGTATAATTAATACCATGAGGAGCGGCATCCCCAATTATAACAAATACTTTACCAGGTGTATTATCGTTTTCCCATCCAAGTATTCTAGCTGTTTTTAATACTAACTCATAACATTCATCAGAATCTCCACCACTAGTTGGAGGAGCGTTTCTAATAAATTCTTCCACAGCAGACTGTTCAGTGGTTAACTGTAGGATATTAATACAGTTTGGACCATCACAATAGTCACCATGAGATATTAATCCAACCTCTAGACCAGGTATATTCTTAAACATTTCAGAAATAGATTCCTGCATCTTTTTTCTTACATCTTCTATGGCAGGCCCCATTGACCCTGTTGTATCAAATGAGAATACAACTTTTGTTGCATTACCAATAGATTCTGTAATGTCTAATTTTTCTTTTGAATCTGTCATTTTTATCCCTTTATTTTAGCAGTTAGTTCTTCTCTCGATGAAAACTTTAGAATTTTGTAATCTTTCCCAGTTTTTGCTTTAATCGTATCAGCAATCGGTATTAATGACTCAATTCTATCCATATCAGCCCCCACTAATGCCATCCATGTATCTCCTATTTTCACTCCCATAATCCCCTCTCCAACTCCATCGCTATCTGCAACAAAAGCAAATATTTCTTTAATTACTAATAGTTTCATTTTGTATCCTCAAATGGTTTGGCAACAAGATTTAATGTAGGTTTTACAATTTTATTATTAAATTTATCTCTTGTCTTATAGTATAATGATAATAACTTTGAAAATACTGAAACTATTAAAATCATACCAAATAGAAATATATAAATTGCTAAAAAAGATACAGATATACATAATGCTACAATAAGTGTCTTTAATACTACTGTATAACTATCTTTAACAAATATTATAATAGGAAAAATACCAATAAAAATAGATAATATAATTAAAATTAATATATATTTTTTATGCTTTGCGTATTCAAATCCTAATATTTTAGTCAACCACGCATAAACAAGAAAGCATGCTGCTTCTGTTCCAATCCATATTGATAATATCCAACTTAACATTATTGCCTTACCTTTATCGAAGCCGATAAAACTTGGCTTATCGTTTGTGTGAACAAGTTATCTAGAGTTTATTTAATCTCTAACCAATTTTAAAGGTTTATATTTCTTTTCCTTAGTACTTGTATCTTTATATCGAGGCTTAACATATTCATTAAGCCAAGGCTGATTTAATGTTGATAGTGCTAAGTAATTAGAAAATGGAATATTTTTGAATCCAAGATCTAACCAATATAATTTTTGAATATCAAAACTTTCTCTAGATACTTTCATCATAACAAGGGAATTATTACCTGCTGCATTATGAATAAAAGACTTAACAATTTCTTTAGAAAAATTAAATCCTAAATAATCTTTTTTAACTTTTAACGCTTTAATAAGAACTAATTGGTTAAAAAATAAGGATTCATCATCTAGTATATCAATAAGTGGTTTTGTAAGAATGTGATCTAAGTCAGAAGCAACTTCCATTATTGCCTCTTTTAATTGGTCGCAACCGTATTTATCCGCATTATCTATAGAATTAGGATTTGATCCTATAAATTTAAGAGATACCGCTTTAATCTGAGCTGCTACCTTTTCTTTATAAAATAAAGATGCTTTTATATTAACAACAGGCTCAATACCCATATTATTCTTACTTGTATAAATGGATATTTTGTTATAGAAGTCGTGAGAGCCAGTTGCATTAATAGGCTCATACTCCAAGATAACTTCATTTTTTATATTTATTGGCATACTATCTCTTTAAAAGAAAAACCCTGTTTCCACAGGGTTAACCTTTTATTTTATTTTTCCGGAGAAATTATTTACCGCCTTTGCTATCCTTGCTCGCCTTTCTTTAATTCTATAGACATGTTAAGCACTTACCATTTCTTGAGCCTCTTGGCTTGCAAGAACATCTGAACTTGCAAGAGTTTTCTGCCATTCTTCTTCGGTTTGGCCTTTTGGATGAGTATTTAAAAAGATATGACGGAATTCCTCATCTTCGATTGGACTCGCAATAATAGGAGTTTCAATCAAATCAATAAGGCATTGAGCTTCACTTCCTTTCAAGGAAATTATTGTACCGTCTGTACATTTTAATTCCATAATTTTACTGATAGGATTAAATGTCCCAATAGTAACAAGTGCCAAGTTGATGATACGATTTCCAATTCTTACAAAATTCATGCGAAACTCCTGAAAGGGTTAAACTTGCTACATGCAAGTATTATGGATTACCAATTTTCTTCAAACAATTTTTCCAATGTATTCTTAGAACTTAAAAAATTAGCAGAACTTGCCATCTCTGCGAAAATTTTATCACCATTTATTACGCTAATATCTTTACTTATTACGCTACTATCTTTATTCAAATATTCTTTTTTTTTGAATACTTTTTTTTCGGATTTAGACATAATAGGCTTTGGTGTTTGATTATTTTTTTCGGATTCAGATATAATAGATTTTGCTATTTTCTTCATCTCAGTTATTGATATATCCTCTTTACCTCTAGATGCTTCACCGATAGCCTTTCCTATCTTAAATATTACCTCTCCAGTAATAGGATTATCAATTGATCCAAAAAGCGGGTGTTCACAGTTAAATAGATTTTCTATTCTCCTTCTGGAATCAATATCTGTATAACCAGAAAAATAACCTATATTGGTCTTCTCTAATTCAATTGCTTCATTTTCAGTTAAACTCGAATTCATTCTCATTGTATGCTCAACACATGAGGCAAAATACTCCGCAGCATCCTCTTTATTTGTTATTTTGAAAGAAGGAGCGTATTTCTCGTTACATGAAATAAAATCTTTGAATTTTGCACCCGCCATGCTATCACTCCTTATTTTGCTTTTGCGTTTTAAGTTTGTTAATCATTGATTTATAAATCTCATTAAAATCATCCCTTATAGATTGAGTACGTTTAACAGTATCTTTATCATCTAAAAGAGCAGCATCATCTTCTTGTTTTCTTAATATATCTAAAACTTCCATCTTTTTAGATTCCATAGTATCTATTAAGGAATTGATTTCTTTTTTAGTTAATTTAGTAGCAACAATGTCAACTATACCAGCAGGATTAGTAGATAGAACTGTATTAAAATTAAATTTAAGTGATATACAATCTCTAATAGTTTTTAATGTCTTACCTGCCAATAAAAACCAAAGAAATATATTTATTATCCAAAAGGCATTATCTTCTAAAAATAATAATATGCTTACTACTCCCATAATTATTTCACATGCAAGTTGAAATACATATATTCTTAGAATGTAGATAATATCTACGTTTAAACGATAGAAAGAAATACTCATGTGAGTAAAAAGGAATACCCAAAATATAAATAGTAAAGATATCATTTAAGGATTATACTCGTAAACTGTTACAGGAAAACCTTGGTCAACCCAAATCTCAAAAATCATTTGTTCAATTATTTTCCAATCTCCACCAGCTCTCTCTGAACCAAATTTAGGACAATGTATTTCTGGGGTTTTATCCGTAAATTCCAATTTATTAACAGTATCCATATAGTCTTTAACATGACACATAGCTCTTGCCAATGCTATATATCTGATTGGAGGACGAGCAATATCACTTGGCTTATTAATTGTTCCAGATTGTCCAACCATGTTAGCGATTGTTAATAATGGTTTAATGTTAACAAACTGGACTTCTCCTAAAAAGAATTTTCCAGTTTCATAGCATCCTTCTTCTTTATTAGGTTCTGATTCAAACCAATTTTTATATACCTTTTCTGCTTTGGGGCCAGTGTTTTTGGTTACACCAATTACAAATCCTGAACCCCAAGCCCCTATATCATTAACTATATGGGGAATTACAGCGAGAGAACCTTCGCAATCTGGTTGGAATACGTTACCTGTTATAATTTTATAATGCATGTTAAATCCCTGATATAACCTCTTTAAGATCTTTAAAGAAGTTATTTTGTTTATCCATTTTGTTCATCATTCCAAGTATCTTATTATAATAATAATCTGACTCTATATCACCAATAGGTATATAAGATATATCTTCGACAGGTATCACAGATAGTGCTACATGAGGTTTTCCATGTTTTTTTCTATATAATTCCCCATCTGCCCTACATAATTCTATCATAGCAGAATAAAGCTTGTCATAATGAGTATGTGGCTTAAATCCAATGCAAGAACAAGAGTATCTCATTAATTCAAGTTTTACTGGGTTAGGGTCAAGTATTGTAATATTTTTTCTATTTAATTTTTTACTTTTACTAGATATATTGTTAGAATGTGCTTGTGTCGAATGTGACATAGCTATATTCAATATATCAGTAATAGTATGGCATATAGAATTTATATTATCTATTACTGTATTTCTTCCAGCATTAATAACACTATTTATATGCTTTGTAGGAATCATAACATTATCTTCTGCCGAAATAGAATCTAATATTGATATATCTATTCTTTCTTTTACTTTATTATTGTCTAAATAACGAATAAATTCTGATAAAGCTGAAAACAAAAACTGAATATCAGATGTCCCAAGTGGTCCTTTAATATAAAGTATGTCTAATACATGCTGAATTCTAATTGCAATGTCAGGTTTAATAGATATCATTGACGGCATGACAGACCCTATTAAATTTATCTCGTCATTATCAAATGATATGCTTTTTATAATTCTCATTTATATTCCGTTATGTCAGGATTATCAAGAAGCCAGTTCTCGTGATCTGTAAATATATTCTCAATCTTCTTGTCTTCTTCTTTTTCTAGATCCCTTAATTCATATAAATTATTTCTATAAACAGGAGAATCTTTAGAATTTTCTAAAGAAAATACCCTAGGAGATCTTATTGGAAAAACTTCTTGCCCATTACCTGTAAGTACCATAGGAATACCATCTGATATTCTCATGCCAACTTCTTCAGCTACCTTGTAAGCTAAATCTTTTTCCTTATAAGGAATAACAATGATAGCATAAATCATTTCTTGCCATTTTACAAATATCAATTGAAAATCTTTATTTTTATCTGTTCCTGGCTTGAAATTATTATATTCTAATAATACTGTAAATAGATGACTTCCAAGACGACGAGGCTGCATCATGGATACTATGCAAAACCAATCAGGGTTATCTGCGTATTTCTCTTGTATATCTTTAGTAGACATACTATCATCAAATCTATTTTTAGTAGAATCAATTCTATGCGTTATCTCATGCGCCATATTGTCTTCTGGAGTTATTTGCGTATCTATAGTTAGAAAGTCTAAAGGATTAGTAATCCTCTCCCTTCCTAAACTGAAAGGATGGGTACCATCAATAATACTAGCATATATCTCCGCCTTAATGGATAAAATATGATCCCATACTTCTTTTTCTGCTCTTAATTTTTTTAAGAATTCATCTGATGGCTCAGTTAAAATAAGCTTTCCACTTGCATCTTGAGAACTATAAACCGATAATATACCACAATTTAAACAAACTGCTACAGAACCAATGTCTGGCTTTTTAGTATCATTATTAATTGGCGTAGCAGAGTCTAAGTGTAGTCCGCAAGAGGGACAAGGAGATTCACTAATTTTTTCAAATGATTTTCGCATATAATTTATTCAAATAATGATTGCTACCGGAGAATTAAATGATATCGTCTTTCCACTTTTCTATAGAAGTGATTAGAGATTCAACTTTTTTCTTTTTGACAATTATCTTTTTATCTTTTTCAGGTGCATCAGGATGCAATTCGTAAAGTTTTTTTAACATAGCGTTTTTCTGAGCATGTTGTCTATTAATAGTTTTACACTTAGAAGACATAGCTATAACTCTTTTTAATGCTGAAATCCAAGATAATGAACATAATTCTTCCCAGAAATTCCTAACCCCAGATGCCCATGTTGCTGTTTGGGAATTTGAAATTCTTTCTCGATGACCTTCACCAGTAGAACTTTTATATAATCTACCTACTCTTAATATATTAGTAACATCAGATGCGTAGCATTTAAGATGAGATGTAACCTTTAGTATCCAATCAGGTTCATCCTTGAATTTTTCATAAGTATCTAATACAGATTTCCTGAATATTTTATATTCTTCTTTTTTCTTATAACCTGTTTTCCTATCCATAAATCCAGAATATATAAGAATTGAATGAATGGCATTCAATTCCATATTGTATTTTTTTGCCAATTCATGCTTGGAGTCGCCATTAGCGAAATCTCTTAATATTTCAGGTTTGTTATTTTCATGAATAACAGAATCCATATTTTTAAGCAATATCATGTGAATTCTTTGTCTTGATATCTTCTTTCCTGATTCGCTAATTTTTCTTGCTATTTCTGCACAAGTATATCCTGATATCCAAAGATCTAAAACTGTTTTATTGAAATGTTTTTGTTTTTCTATTTTTTCTTCTTTCTCTTTTTCTTTCTTAGAGTTCTTTTTATTACAGATATATTTTGCTTTCCTTTCTGTTATAGAAAACATATCTGCTAATTTCTTGATAGAAACTCCAAGATTGTGACAATTCCTAATTTCATCTTTTGTGCTATTTGCTATATGCTGTATACTACGAATCTTAGTAATCTTAGGAATCTTAGGAATCTTAGGAATCCTTATAGCAGGTCCAACTATGGTTACAATATATGGTATACAGTAACCATATTTTTCAGATAAAAATTCTAAATCCGATCTTAGTTTTGAGCTTTTTTCCCAGTATTCAAAAATAGATTTTCTACGCAAATTCCTATCATGTTGGGTAACTGTAACAGTCTTGGATTCCATATCAAAACCTCAAATTAAGATGTTAATTAAATTAGCTAATTAGCTTGCCATCGCCAATAATTTCTTCCGGTAGGAAATAGATATTTTTACTTCTGGACTGCAATTTATCTATGTCTCTACCCTCAAAACAATGTAAAATAGCTGTTTGAGTTTTGTAATACAAATCTTTTCTACCAGGTCCAGAATTATCTATTCCTCTAATTATGAATTGCCTAAGTCTAATAATTGAGAGTTCTCCAGGAACAGAAGAGTCGTACTCTCCGGTATTAATAATCTTAATTATTCTCTCCAAATTTTCTCTAGAAATATTATAATAGGCCCTAACAAATGCAGCGTGAACAGGGGATTTATAGAATGGTTTCCTATTAATCGTTATTGCAAGATTACAAGCATCCTTGTGCCGCTGGTTAAAGGCAATAACTTCATGTCTTGGAAGTCGCTGTATTAAATGAGCATCTTCCAATATAAAGTTGGTAGCGGCAATAGAATATTTACTAGAATCCAGACCCATAATATTAATAACATCTAAATTGCTTCTAGATCTGCCTTCATCAATAGTAGAAGTTGAAGATTTGTCTAATCCAAACTTAAATGACATTCTAACTGTTTCCTTAGAAGCAATAATAGCAGCTAACCTATGCTGTCCATTTGCTAAGCTTCCGTTTTTAAAGAAGCAAATATCATCATTATTTAATTGCCAATTCTTTAAGATCATATCTCTTGCATATTTGATAACTCTACGCTTTTCGATTCTTCTGTTAGATTGATTTCTATCCTGCATGATGTTTTTAGCCCATTCCGGCGTAACATCAAAAGCAACAGCTAATGGGAATTTTCCAGAGTAATCTGACTCTTTGACAGTTATCCATTTACCTTTGCCTTGCGATGTATCCCAAAATTCTATATTACCATCTGTTTGCCAATCTCCAGGCGCAACTACTCTAGGAAATGACTTAAATTCAGGTACTTGAATGGAATCCAAGTCGGTTGGGATATCTTGGGTGTTTTTTGCCGGTTTCATGTTACATGTTTCCTGTGAGAGTATGGTTCGATGCTGTTGATATGATATGCCCCACGCTTATTTTGCCGGAGTTTATTTTAATATGGGCCGAAATGGTCGCCTGGCTTCAAGCCGATTTCATTCCAGCAATCCATCAGAGGATCACTACCTTGCCCAAGATAAATATCTACCTCTCCAAGATATTCATAATTACTATCAGAAAGGTTATTTTCATCACTTATAATATTAACTGATTTAACCAAGCCATCCACCCCTACCCACCAGCTAGGTACATCGGTCGAAATAATGTCATGCCAGGCATGATAAGACTTAGATGGCCTACCTCCTGATAATATTTTGAATTCTTTAATTTCAAAAACAGGTAAAAGATTACCATCCATTAAGGCATCATCAAAAACATTTTTCTCTATTTGATCCCTAGCTAAGATAGGAGAATCAGCCTCAATTGTTAAAGAGGTAATTTTTTCATCCTGAGCAGGTGTTAATTTAGATCGCAATGTTATTTTGAATGTTGGCATATTCTAATCCGTTTAAGTTAAATCCACGAATTCCGTTTCGTGCTACTTCTATGTTTTCGACTCTCTCCAGTAATTCATCCATGTTATTTTTATCCGGAGTTTGCTTGTCTCCGATTATCTTACCTTTACTATGAGGAATTTTCAAAAATTCTTCTGTATATATATTCGCTATTTTTGCTGATATTTTATTTACATCAGGTTCAACTTGTTCATTATGAAAACCTTTAACCTGAGAAACGGTCCATTTTATTTTGCCATTTTTATTTCTAATAAAATTACCAGGATATGTTATTTTTAATTCAAGAGTAGCTACCCTTGTGTTATTATTTACAATTGCGAATATTCTGCTTGTCCCATTATAGCAATAAAAATCATAACCAGAAACACAATGAGACATAAGAGATCCTTCCTCGGATAACATATTAGAGTTAGTCAGAGGAATAATCTTATATTTATCAATTATTAATTCATTCTTTATAGAAGAATCCCATTCATAAATCTTACCAATTTCTATATGATTAGTATTAACGTTATTCGCTCTAAATTCCTCATGCCATTCCAATTGTTTTTTATGAAACCACTTCCAATTAGATTTTCTTTGCGTATTTGTTAACCTAAATTCTCTTCCTAAAGAAATCCACCAATCCATAGCAGGCATCATTGTTTGATACCAAAATGTAGCAACTTTTTCCCTGTAAGATCTTTCAAAATATCTTTGCGCAAAGATATGAAAATCTTCAATAGGTAAATTTGGGTGTTGAGACAAATTGCTAATATAAAATAATATAAATCTCTTATATATCTTTAGTCTTGGAATAACCCTAATCACTGTAAGTAAATTAAATAAATCCTCAATTCTGTCTCCAGCATCTCCTATGTTAAACTTAGTAACTCCAAATAAGAATTTTGCCCATCTTGGTTTTAATTTGCAAATATATTTCCAATTTTTCCCAGAGTAGGCATTTTTATTTTTCAAATACTCTTTAACCTCTGCAACAATACCTGTAGATTTTAAATTCTTAATATATTCATCGACTTCATGTCCTGTGTATGTAGTGACATTTTTAACTTTATCTTTATTTTTAATAGAAAGCCAAGCTGAAACAATACTAGGAGTAGATTCAGATAATCTCTCAACTTCATCCTTATTAGCTAATAATAGATTATATTCATGAAAAGACGAATAGTATCCATGCAAACTTAAAGTTTTAGAGAATATTTTGTGATCTATATGTTTTGCTATTAATCTCCATACAACTAAAGATGCAGTTTGCCTACTTTTAATAGATTTACCAAATGTCATACATCTAATAGTAGCTGCCGCTTTTTTTATGCTTTTTGAAGAGTTTCCATGATTTAATTCGCTTCTCTTAAAAGAAAATTGTTCTTCTTTAGGATCCAATTTTTCAATTAAATAATCTTTTATTTCAGCAGGGAATTCAACTAATACCTTACGCAAATTTTGCTGATGACGATGGAGTAATAATAATTCACTAGTTTCTAATAATAGTTTATCTTCTTTTTCAGAAGGTAAAGAAAAAAGATAGCCGTTTTTAACAGCTATCTTCCATGGACCACCAGTAACTATATTAAAACCGTCTTTTTCTCTTTGCTCAAGCCATTTTATCTTCTTAAAATGAGCAATAGTTTCAAGTATGACTTCTTGCCATTTTTCAGGTGAAGATATTGTTTCAGAAATTGGGAATTTTTCATGTAATTTCATCCTGGAATTATACCAAGATGCTAATCACCCTAATGACCTATCCACTATTTTCATTGTTCCGTCATCATCATTAGTCACAACCACAAGAAACTGCGATTTGAAAATTCTAAAGTCCTTTATATGCATGCCTTCATCTTTTACCATAGCTTTTATAAAATTTACTCTAAAAGCTGATTCTGTAATCTTTTTAATACTAACCCTGACATCCTTATCCCTCTCGATATTTTGATTTAAAAATTCTTCTGGAGATACATTGGGTTTTTCTTTTACATCCTTTTTGGCTTTTACTGGAGCCTTATCGTCCTGTGCTTCCATGAGTGCTAGCGATCCTTTGTTAGACTTTGACATGTTCTAAGCCTTCCTTGTGAGAGTTTTTAACCTTGAAAAATTTATTTGCAAAATGGAACTGAAAACCAAGACGTTCTGCAAACGATTTATCAACTGTCATATCTCCTACATATATACAATTTGCAGGATTAAGATTATGTTTTCTAATTAAATGAACACCAATCCCAGATAATGGCTTCCTACAATAAGTTACAATAGGAGGAACCTTCGCAGGCGAGAAGTGATGCTCTATGTCTACACCTAGTAACCTATTGGTTTCGTCAAAGCATTCCTGGCATTCCTGATAAGTCATATCACCCTTGGCAACACCAGATTGATTTGAAACCCCAAGAAGAATATACCCCTGAGAAGCATAATCGTTTAGCACTTCTGTTCTATTAGGTAAAATCTCTATATCAATAGGATGAATAGGGTATTCCCTGTTTCCCTTAGTTGTTCTTAATGTTCCATCACTATCCAAAATCAAAGCCTTATTCTTACCTGTCCATCCTTTACATGTAGACCAATCTCGAATAAACTTAGTTTTCTCAATAGATGAGAATCCCTCAGTAATTTCTGGTGCAATGTATTCCTTGCGATACTTGTAAAATACAGCCACAGGAAATACGCTAGAATCATTTTTGGCTTTAGGATGTTTCCTGATATCTTCTGAAGAATAGAAGATCGTACCATAATTATCCCACATTCTGTTAAGAGCATTAATCTGAGCATCTTCGATGCTAGTCCCTATAACTATTGCTCTACATGGAACATTATATTTTTTTGCTAAATCTAGAAATGGTTTACGAACATCGGGATTTGGAAACAGATTATCTAAAACAACACTTTGGTTCTTAGATAAGGCATCTTCTAATTTCGGTACAAGATCGGCAATGGAACCGCCTATTTTATCCCTATTCAAATTAACGTATTCTTTTTTAATTAGAGCCTTAGATTCAAATGTCTTACCCGAAGATGGGTAACCAAGAATCATTACAATTTCTTGCTTTTCATTTTCCATATTGTCTTTCCTTATGAGTTACAATATATGCAAGAACCTATCCTTCACCGGAGTTTTATTTTTTCTTCAATCGATCTGCTAGAGAATTTTTCATAAAAGCCTTTATACCAGATAATATTTCGTCAGGCATAGAATTTATCTCATCTCTTAAAGCATTTATTGATTCTATGGAATGATCTATGGAATGATCGATTGGTGTCCTGCCGATAGTCTCTAAATTTTGTTTACTATTTTCATATATGTCAGAATATTTAGATATAATTTTAGAATCTATATCCGAGTCTGATATATTAATACCATTTCTATCGCATATCTCTTTAAACATATCTTGAGAAATAACTTTATGTTTAATAAGATTATCTGATATATCAAATAAGAATGCAATATTATCTGTTAGTAGTTTTCTTGCTATCTCTTTTTGTTCTAAAATAAATTTCTTAATAAATACATTAGTTTCATCTATGCTTGTAAATGCAGAATTAGGATCAGAACCTCCATCTCCAACTTGATGAACTATCTTAATAGGATTAATTAACCCCCAACTTCTCACAGCACTTGCAACAAGTCTTGTTATCTCCTCGATATCACTAATAGCTCCTGATGAGTGAGACAATTTCCCAAAAATAATATTTTCCGCCAATAGCCCACCCAATCCAACCTGAACACTCTTGGACAACATATCGTTATTCATGGATATTTCATGAGAGCCAGTAAATCCATTGGAGTCATCCGAAACAACACCTATTGATAATTGCATTGGGGCCATGCCAAAAAGAAGAGCATAAATAGCAGCATGACCAGATTCGTGAACACCAGTTTTAGTTATAGAGTCCTTATTGTCTCTCTTCTTCTTAATCTGATCTAAAGTTCCATCGGCAGTTATTATCAATGTCTCATTTTTTGCTTCTACAACAAAATTATTATTTTCATATGATACATTTATATCATTAAGATCTTTTGTAATAGCAAATAAAAGCATACTTGGAATATAAGATTCAAATAATAACGAGATAGTTGAAAATAATGGTCTTGTTCCCTGAACAGGAAATACGCCATTTCTATAAATAAATTCTATAACTGATTGATTGATTTTTAATTTTATCCCAAAATTATCTTCTATAGATTTAGATATAGAGAATATTTTTCTTTTAATAATCTCTTGATAAGAAGATTTACTTAAAGATGGATATATAATATGAACATTTCCAAATCTAGCAATTTGCTCTGGTTTAAATCTTTTCTTCAAAGCCTTTTTAATCGTAACAATAGTTATTCTTTTAGATACATAATGGAAAAAATCTGCATCTATATCAGCCTCTTCGCAATCAGATGACATATAGTATGCTTCATCTATATTTCCTGAAATGAAAATAAGTAATTTACCGTATTTATCTCCATCAAATATATCTTTATCTTTTAATTTACTTTCTACAACTTCTATTCTTCTATTGATATCCCATTGCATAATAGATTCAATAGACTCGTTAGATTGAAGCATTTTAGATAATTTTCTAGCCGAATAGTAACTTTGTTTAAATTTTCTTTTCTTAGTAGGTTTTCTTTTTATCACGGGCAATCTGGCACTATCTGGATCATCAGGATTAATAGGTTCATCGGGATCATCTAATTCCCACTCGTCATCAAACGAGTCATCATTGGAATCTCTAGAATCTAAATCATAAGTAGCATCAAATAATAACTCAATTAATCTTTCTTTAAGACTTGCTCCACCACCACTAAATTGACCGTCACTTAATAATCCCCAAATATCTTGACATTTATAGTCATGTATCTCGTTACCCTGCTCATTAACTGTTCTAAATCTTTGAATTTCATCTAATAATAATATACCAGTTCTTTTACTATCCAAATTAGATGATTCTAATATCTCCTGTAATGAGGTAGCATAACTGTTATTAGATGGACCTTTATTAGTTAATTGTATTTCTAAGAAGTTATCCCCGAATTCTAGGAATTTTACTAATTTTCTTACCAAATCAGTTTTGCCAACTCCTGTAAGCCCCCATAGATTAATAATAACAGGTCTGCTCATAAGCTCTGGCATAACATACCAGACCTCTATAGCTTCTATTATTTTATCAATAACTTCATCTATACCAACGAAATGTTCTTTTAAGTGCTGAGACAGTTTCTTAAGATTATCTCTTTTAACTGTTGCTTGTTCAATTATTTCTTGTTTTTTTTCTGGTGTTAGCATTAGCAAATTATATCATACTTTTTATCACTCTAATATTTTGTTTTTCTTTTTTATCTTTTTACCAAAATCATATGGTGGATGATTTGTAAGTTTTATTGTATCATACTTGAAAGTATATTTTGTAGTTTTTTTCAAAGATTGTATATCATATTCATGCAGATATTCTCCAGTATTTTCAGGATTTTTCTTTTCTTTTTCTTTTATGATCTTTTGGGCTGGGCCGCTCCAATCACATTCATCTGTATGATTCTTTGGAAAATTAGGATGAAAAAGGATTTTCTTTTTCCCTTTGACTTTCTTTGTTATCATTTCGTAAGAGGAAGCACCCTCTTCTCCGAATGGATTTCCATCAACAAGCAATACTACATGCTCTTCATGTTTTCTATTATCCGTAGAGCTTCTAACAAAACGTATTTCCAATGAACCAACACTTCCTAAACATACACCAGGAAGAAGCTCATTAACTGCTGCATCTGAAGCATGAGTCTTAACAACCTGTACAGGCTGAGATTTCTCTGCTTTGGATAATTTTGAAATAGCTTTTGCTAAATCAGACCATGTAGTAATTTCATGCACTTGGCTGGTTTTTGTCTGCACAGCCTTTGCAAGCGTAAACTTCTTTGGCAATTTGGAAGCCTGATCCGCCGGAATCGCTTTTGAACCTTTTGTTACCTTCTTCATCAAAACACCTTTGAGCATAGGAACGATTTGGATGTTGAAATTCCTTTTTAGCTAATACTATCTTAATTGCTTTAGTATTCGCAGGAACTACATTTCTACAAAGCTGACATCTAAACATATTTTTCCCTTTAAAAAAAATCAATGGAGACGGAGGGAGTCGAACCCTCGTGTTGAATATCCTTTAAAAAAGAGCGGCTACAATCATTTGCGTTTGATTTGCCATAAACGCCATGCTATTTGTGTAAATTGTCTGTCAATGCTACTACAACACCTTGCATTGACATATCTACGAACTTCGTAGCCAGTTACCGCTTTCTATGGTTCTTTTCCTAGCGGAGTCAGTTAGAACCATGCTGCTTAGGCAGCAAGAGCGTAGCTGTTGCCAGTTACTTTTTACCATCTTTTTTAACGTGGACCTGATGATGAACCACGGATTGCTCTCTAAATTTCCAGATACCAATCGATACCAGTCGTCCCCAAATTGTAAAAGAACTACCGATCTAACCTTTTTCATCTATATTCCGGAGATAACCTTTAGAAACCTGGTTTAATAGTTTCAACTTTAGATTTACAACTCTTACAAATTACCACTACAGGCAACATCATAACATTTATATTTTCTATTTTATCCACTGAAAACTCTTCCCATTCTGGTATCCCTAACCTCTCACGAATTACCCCCTCTAATGCCTCTGGAAGTTTTCCCTCCATATTAATACTTCTATCGTAATTATCGTTTCCACATTCTGGACAAATCCAAAAAAATGCTTGATGAAGTTCAACTTTTTCTTTATCTTTACTCATTTTGCCTTATCTTTGGGAAAAAATTCATTAGAATCAGAATCAACGACCGAATATGAAAAGCTGCTATATTCAAACTCTATTCCTCCCCGCCAGTTATTTATATTTTTTACTTTCAAAACACAAGTTTCATCAAAAATAATATCAAATAATGATGTTATATTAACCATCTCTTCATTAACAAAAGAAACTTGTATTTTTATATTAGTATCACCAGACTCAAGAGTTTTAATTTTATAAAAATCATTCTTTTCAATAATCTCACATTGATAAGCAAAATATACCCAAGTTAGTAAGCCTGATGTTAAAAATAGAAAAATAGATAATAAAGAAGCATTTCTTCTGTTTAATTTTTTTTCAGTAGCAAGAGTTAATAACACAACTAAATAAGTTACAAATAGTACTACAGAAAGATGAATGATAAAATTTAATGGCATTTTTACTACTCTACATGGAAGCCTATGTTTTTCGCTTTAGCACCTGGCCCTCGATCACCACCAACCTTGAATTGCGTCATAATTCCGAGAATATCATTTATCATTTCCGGGGTCACCACTCTTGATTCCTTAATTTCTAAAACATTGTCATTAATAAACCGGAGATTAGCCGTTTTCACCAGTTCATCGCACTCTGCCCCTGTCCATCCTTCCGTCTTAGATACTAGTATATTGATTTCATTATCACCTATTATGGCATCCTTGAATCTATCTGTAAACATCTTTTTTCTTAATTTTTTATTTAAGGAAGGAATCTCAACTAATCTATCAAATCTGCCTGGCCTATTTCGTAAAGCCTTTTCTATAAGTTCTAATCTATTAGTAGAAGCAATGGTTATTGCATTAGAAATAGTATTTACACCATCTAAGATATTCATTAGAGATCCTAGTCTCATTGTGTCACCAAAGCCACTTGATCTATCTTCTGTAAACAAATCTAAATCTTCTAAGAAAATTACAACAGGAGAAAGATATTCTGCTAATCTATAAAGAACCTTAACAGAACTTTTTACTTGAGTATTTTCAGTGATAACATCAGGAGTAATCCATATAACAGATTTGTTTTTAGCGTAATTACAAATTATTTTACCAATCGTAGTCTTGCCGGTTCCTGGATCGCCGTATAACATCACGCCTCTCTTTGAGATACCATGTCTATTATATTTTTCTATATTATCTAAGAATCCAAATACTTCTAAATCAAACAACTTCCTAATATCTTCATCATAATAGTATTTATCCCATGTGTATCCAGATGTATCTGCAACTTCTTGGAAAGAAGCCTCATATACGTTAATGTCTTTTAATTTTAAACCTCTTAAACAATTGTTCTCTTTTGTAAAACTAATTAAATCAGAAATAACTCTTTGAGAAACTACTTGATCGTTAGAATAGCAATATATAGAAGATGATCCTTCAGATTCACTGGAAAAAATAACTATTTTATCCTTTGTCTTCTTATTCTCAAAAAACATATAACCACTAGATGTAAAAGATACATCTTCGCCAGATATATCCCAATTTGTTTTTGTTACAGGAATTGGATTTCCATTTTGATCGAAAGATACTTCTCCAGAAAACTCCCAATCCTTCGACTTCATAAACGTTTGAACACTTTGAAAAGTCAATGATATTATAAGTCTTAAATCTGTAAAATTTGCAGATTTAACATCTGTGGGTTCTTGTATTTTTAAGAAGTAGCATATTAACCTCCAGGAAGGATGATTTATGCATAAAATACCTATTTCTTCTCCAAAAGAAAGAGCCGAAAGAGCTAATTTTCTCTTTTCTTTAATACTTAAATTAAAATTTACTGGAATAATATCTATTTTATCCGTGCCAGCATCTTCTAAAGTCCAGCTGCTGTTGTCAGGGATAGATTTATTGTCTCCAAATACGGTAGAAATAAGTTTTTCATATTTTGGGTCTTTTTCCACAGTGATACTCCTTGAAGGTGTGCTTGGTTCTTTTCTTTTAAAAGATTCATTATTTATATTTAAATTTCTTATTGACATTCTTATTGCCTTATGAAATCAAATTCAATCAAATTCAATATGTAGCAATTATCTTATTAGAGATTCACCAATAAAACTAATTACTTTCTTCTTTTCTTTTCTTTTTCTGCTTGACAAGATAATCTTATGATCACCAAGTTCATGCATTCTGCTTCCTCTCTGAATAACAGAATACCAGGCTGATCTTGCCATATCCTTAATTACAGAAATAACAATACTTCTATCAGTACTTTCAATTTTTTTAAATTTATTTTCAGACATAGCTAAAACCTGCGATCTATCTCTACCATACTTTTTATTATAACCATCTTTAGGATAGCAAACTGTAATACCAACCAGTGTAGATCCATCCTTCTCTATGGAACATACAGTCACACCTCCTGTTGTGCTGAGATTCTGGTTCTTAAATACCCTAAAGTGATAAAATTTTGATCCAAGCAATTTCATACAAATTCCTTACTTTTAGCGACTGTTGAAAACTCTTTATATTGACGATATATGCTATATGGAAACAATCATAAAAATACCGTTTGGTAGTGGAAAAGCAAAATACATAGAACGAGATGGCATCAGAACTTTGGTTGTAGCCATTATAGATTCCGGAGATTATGATTTCACATTATCATCCAAAAAAATGTTCATTGGTGGCATTCCTATTAGTTTATATTTTAGTGAATCACTTGGACAATATGCAATCGGAATTGTCGGAGTAGAGATATCTTCAGCCAACGATAGTCTCGAATTTTCATTAAGTGGTCATGGATTGCAAACTAGAATAACAGAATCTACAAAACACACTATCAAAATTGAACAATCAATCTCAGATACTCCATCTGGAGAATTAGTATATTCAGGGTTTCCAATATCCGTTACATCAGATGATGAAATTCTTACTGTATCTTATAGTGCAATTGGGCCAGCCGATGAAACAGTAGAAGCTTTCATGGGAGGTATACCTATTTTGTGTCATCGTCATGGAAATAACTGGTTTCTTACATCTTCTATCACTTCGTATAGTTCTTATGCGGAAGAGGAAGATCCAGATTTCGAGTGGAATTAGAATCGTGATGATCTACAGGTTTCCATTGCTTTTTGTTCATCAATTTCTTTCCCTCATCATATGAGATTGGCCTATAATCCTCTGCTAATCTGATATTATTGAGACTCAATAAATTTGCGATATTATCAATTCCTATATCTACAGATTTAGCATTAGGGTCATCTGTTAAAGAGCTATGACTATGACCATAAAAGTTCCAACTTCCATGATGAGATTTATTCCAAACTCTCATAGCATAATGTATTAAAATAATTAATTGTCTACCTCTTATAGAATCGCTATCAGTAATTTCTAATTCATAATATTCCTTACACCAAGCGAATCTCTCTTGTAATTCTATATTTTCTCTTATCTCTCTATCATGGTTGCCGTATATTAAATGAATTCTACCATTCAATTGATTTAATATATTATGAATATATGCTGTTCTTCCAAAACAAAAATCACCAAGGTGATAAACATCATCATCTGGCTTAACTGCCTTATTCCAATTATCAATTAAAATTCTATCATGTTTTCTAATTGATTCTTGGCTAAGTTTTAATTCCTTATATCTCTTATTATCTCCTGATATACATATTTCTCTTTCCGTATCGTTCATTGCAAATAATCTATTTGCGTATTTTATTATGTTTCCATGTCCCATATGGGAATCACTTGTAAAGTGGATATTTTTCATTTTAAATTAGGAAAATGATATTCTATATATTCTGTTGATGTAAGATTCTGAAAACCAGTAGCAATCTCTAGCATGTTGCTTTCAGCAATAGATAACCTATGCATTCTATCAGCGCATTCTCTCACTTCTTCCTCGGTAGGGTCTTTTATCATAATCTCTGCATTTATATCAGCATCCTTTGAGGCTTCTTGGAATTCTAAAACAACCTTATTTAACTTTGTAGAATTATCTTTTATATCCCATTCTTCTAACTTTTTACTCAAATCGAAAAATGAAGAAGATATATTGCGATATGCTATATGCCTTAAATTATTTCTATTAATAGATGAATAGCTCTCAGGATTACTATAGAACTTATCCCTATAAACAGAATATGCAATCACAGTTTCCTGTAAATCATTTGATTTTAATATATCTTCTATTGTTTTTTTCATGAATTTTCCTTAATCTTCTGCTTGACCGTCATTGCTCATTTTAACAACTTTAGGATGAAACATACCTATAGTATCTACCAAGTCTGTCTGAGCCGCCATAACTGTCATTATGTCCTTATAAGCTCCAGGAACTTCATCTGCTCCAGCTGATACTATTCTCATACCCTTCTTTGCCAAGTCATTTTGAATTTCTTTGAAGTTATACTTCTCTTTTGCCTTTGTTCTAGATAATAGTCTTCCTGCACCATGAGATGCAGAATGAATGCTATCTTTATTACCTTTTCCTCTAACAATAAATGCAGGCGTAGCCATAGAGCCAGGTATAACACCAAGAACTCCGTCTCCTGCTGGTGTTGCTCCTTTTCTATGAACAATTACGTCTTTACCATCATGTTTTTCTAACCAGGCAAAATTATGATGATTTTCTACCCCGGCAATAATAGTAGCTCCTATTGATTTAGAAACTCTTCTATGAATACAATCATGATTGGCAGCAGCATAATCCCCCATTAGATTCATTGATAACCAATATTCTTGCCCCGCTTCTGAATCCATATCGAGCCAACCTAATTTTTCAAGATGCTTAAAATTTGTTGGTAATTTATGCTTTGCAATATTACTATATTCATTACAAATTTTAGAGCCAGCTCCTCGACTTCCACTATGACTTAATAAAGCCAAATAACGTCCTTTGTCTAAGTTTAAGTCTTTGCTGTATTCTCCAATTTCAACAATACCAAATTCTACAAAATGGTTTCCTCCGCCACTTGTTCCCATTTGCTCAAAGGCTTTATCTTTTAAATTTCTTAATAATTGGGTTTCATTCCATCTGCTATCATCTGTTACACTATGTGAAATTCTCTCGTTCTTATCCCAATGACATCCTAATCCAAATTTCGTATTCTTATCTAAAGATTCTTCTAATACAGATACTCCACTATCACCCTCTGTCATACCTGCTGGTAAGTCAAAAATAGATAATTTCATTCTACATGCGATATCTACACCAACGGCATATGGAATTACTTTATTTTCTAATGCTAAAACACCCCCGATAGGTAATCCATAACCTACGTGAGCATCTGGCATTAATGCAGCCTTGAATGCTGATGGCACAGAACATGCAACTTTCATTTGGTCATGAGACCCAGCATCTATGTTTTCAATTCCCCAAGTTTTATAACCTATTGGCTCAGGTAATACAAAATCTCTATCCTTAATGATAGATTTTGCCAAACAAGAGATATCTTCATCATTCACGTAAGATTCAGGATTACAGACTACATCAGAAAAAACATTTTTAAGATTAAGGTTTCCTAATCTTTTATTTTTTGCTAAATTCTTAATAGATAAAAGAGCATCTTTTACGCAATGCTCTGATATTCCAATATTTATTAGTTGTTGTGAGTTCATACCAGTATAACGAATTCTTATAAAAATCCGGAGTTATAACAAATGACTTTTTATCAAATATTGGAAAGATGGGTTAGCGAGAATTGAGGTTTTCATTTGAGATATTCTGCTTTCTGAAAGCTTAAATCTTTTCCCTAAATTCTTTAAAGTAATAAATTGAGAATTGTCACATGATGGTAAGATATTTTCAACAATAATAGCCCTAGCATGTGACTGAGTATCTCCAGTAAACCCAAGATTCATAAATTCTATTTTGTTAATTATCTCATCTTTAAGATCAATCCAATCTGTGCTTAAATGTGGTTTTCTATTATCTATTAAGAACCTATCCATTCTGTCAAATTCACTATCGTCATTACAAATAGATAAATCAGATAAGTTCTTTATTCCACCAAACATTTTATAGCTATCCATATATTTCTTTAATTTATCCCCTTTTATATTTTTGTTTTCCAATTCTTTAATAATGTCAGATTCATCAGCGTATCCTTGCTTATTTTTAATTTCTTCTTTAATCTTTTCAACTGCTTTCCATCTCTCCATAACTAATCTTGGATAATCCATAATAACTCTCAAGTGATCTATAAATAATAGAACAGATTTATAAGCAGCATATAATGGAAATGATATCTTGTCAGATTTATATCTTAATGCAACTTCTGGTAAAAATGTAATAACCATATTAACTATTTCATGTAATTTTAGATTTTGATTCCTCTGCAAATGTTTTGTAATACTATTATTAGCCATCTTCCTACTTATTACATCTTTGCATTCTTCGTAATTATCAATAATGAGATTTCTTTGTTCTTCATTAAGAGAAATATTATCTTTTGAAACAATGTTATCTGCATGTATATTTTCAAAAACTTTATGATTTCTGATATTTATGTTTTTTCTTTTAGATAACTCTCTAGATTCTTCGTAAGTTCTTCCAACACCATAATGCTTTAATACCTTTTCAACACAATTATTTCCTATTTTTAGTATTTTTGTTATATCAGACATGGACATCTTGTCATAAGAATACATATTGACAATTTCGCTTGATTTAACTTTTCTTTGAAATTTTCCAGACTCAATTTTAGATTGCCAAATTCCTTTTCTATCTCTGGTTTTTACTCCTAAATGTTTTAATCTATTAGAAATTGTGTTTCTACTCATATTAAATTCTTTTGCTATATCCATGATAGTCTTTTTCTCCATTAAATATTTGTAAACTATTTTCCTATTAATATCTAATTCATTAGGAGTAATAGCTGCCGCTAATGGCTGTCTAGGAGTGTGCTTTCTCATTACTCCAGATTTTTTCAAAATTCTTCTAACAACTCCTTGAGGTATCTTGTACTTATCTGCTAATGTACAACTACCAATTTTCATCTTATCATATAAATATATCATTTCTTCCAAAATATCATTAGTTATTTTTCTAGTACTCTTGGTTTTCCTTAGACCCAATAATTTAAGGTCTTTTAATATAGATATAATTTTATGGCTAGAATACGGCTGGTATTTTTTTACTATATCTCTAAAGAGCATATCCAAATTGAGATAATCTCTTTTCAAACTTGCATCAAGATTTGTATCCCATTTTTTCTTTCCAACTTGGAATCCTGAATCAGTTAATACCCTCGTTATCTCTTTGGCATTATGATATTCTATTTTCTGACATATCATATTGATACTATTGCCTTCTTTATATAAATCTATTATCTTTGGTTTTAAACTTGCAGAGCGAATAGTCCTTTTTTCCAAAGTCCCATTGCTAATTAGATATTTAACAGTCCGTCTAAGTCTCCTTTGGGAGATAAACAACTGCTTAGAAATAGCCAATATGCTTTTTCTAGAAGTGTATAAAGATATTAATTGTGGAATATCAATTACCATTTAAATAATTATAACGAATAGTATCCCACTAATTAATTTGACATTTTTACTTATTTCAACTTTTGTCTACGTGCCTGCTCTATCTGCCATGTCAGATGGTTCATTGCGTCTTCATACTGTTGAGGAGTTTTAATTGCCCCTCTAATAACAGCATTATCTATAATCTGTTTCATCTGAGCATGTTGAGCGGTTAGCCAAGCCTCGTATCTCAGCTTGCGATATGTCCAGCTAAATAAAGAAACAATAATCACAATGATTGCAACTACTATTAACATTTCAAATTAAGTGACTTCTTCAAATTCCCCATTCTCATTACAACGATAAATAGTATTAGGCTTTACATTTTCTCCAACATAGCCTATGCTAATACGTTTTTTATTATTTTTATCATGATATGCTAATATTAACATCCCATTATATCCAGCAGCAGCTTGACCATCATCATCTAAGCAAATAGCCATTCCACTTTTGCCATCACTTATAGATACAGAACCATAACCAGCTGCTATAGATTTCCCTAAATCTCCAGAAGTTCTACATCTAGAATTAGTGCCAGTAGCAATTGATTTAGAGTGAACACCAGATGCTATAGCTATGCCATCATTCCCGGTTACAATGGCATTTGCAAAATCATTTGTAGCTGTTGCAGAGCCTTCTGAGCCAGTAGCAATAGCATGAGAGGAAACCCCATGAGTAATTGATCTGCTTGCATACCCAGTTGTAATAGCATGACGATTATGGTTAACAATTTCAATTGTATTAGTTGTATTTTCTATAACAACTCCAGATATATCATTTTTACTTATAATATCTTCTCCATCTACTATATTCCTTACATCCTCTTTATAATTAACAATAAATCTAGCAGATGATTCTCTATTCCCACAAAATATAACTATGCCATTTTCAAATTTAACGCCGTATTCGTCATCTAGTGTAATTGCATTTGAATTAAGTTCTATCTTTACTACTACACAGACTTCATCTTTATCGTTTACCCCAAAAAAATTAATAGAGCTTCTTCCCCAAAGAACTCCAAATAATCCAGAATCTATAGATTTGTCTTTAACAAATCCATTATGAGATATATATCCTGATGTCGGATATTCATTTCCAACAGCATCTTTCATATCTGGGTGTAATGAAACTAAAGCTAAGACATGTTTATACAACATCAGCAATTCCTTTTTTAGATGACTATCATTTTTGATACAAAAATATCTGGTGTCTTAGACGTTTTAAACTTCCATACACTAACATCTCCAGATAAGAGACATATCTCTACCTTGGGTATAATTCTAAGATTTTCAATTTTTTCATCAATTATCTTATTCTTTTTAAGAATATCACATTCTATCAAAACTATCCTATCGTCAAAACTATCTATCCTGAGCGGCATTAAATGTTTTTTCATATCTTTCAATGTTATTAAATTAGGGTCTTTAATTTCTGGCTTTTTAATTCCAAAATCAAGACTACTAAGATTGTCTCGATTAATTTTAATAAAACCTGATGGTGGATGCCCTCTAGAAACTTCCCTAATTTCTAGAATAGATCCATCCTTGGCAATTTTAATGTAAATGAATTCTTTTTTAGTCATATTAGATTTTGAAATTAACTTTTTTACCACTATGAAGCATACTGTTTCTGCCTTTTGAAGAATGGTATTCTCCTCCGAGACAGTGACTAATTTTTCTCAATGCCGTATTTTGTACTTGTCTTATTCTCTCCTTTGTTAAACCAATAAGAATACCTGCTTCATCTAGCGTAACAGTATCTGATGATGGCTCAAAAGAATCGCTATACCCGAATCTTAAACGAATTACCTTATCTTCTTGCTCATTTAGCTCAGCTAAATTATTTTTTAGACATTGCTGTAAAGATATTTTTTGCTGCAACTTCTCATCTTCATCAAAATCAAATCCATTACTTTGACTCATTTCCCTAGCAGTATTTCCTATTGATTCATCAAAACCAATAATCTCTTTTCCTTTGCTTTTTGCCTTTACAGATATCTCTCTGAAAATTGATCTAATAATAACATTTGTCGCATATGTAGAGAACTTCCAACCCTTAGCAATATCAAACTTTCTTATAGCTCGCAAAACTCCTGCTAACGCTTCGCTAGTTAATACGGAATCATCAGAATAATCTCTATGACGTATCTTGCCTAATGCTCCCAGAGTAAGTCCAATATTAGCTAATAAAATATTATTTTCAATTTTAAGATGTCTTTCATACCAATAAATTAAATCATATAACTTATACTTGTCTACTTTACGCCTATGAATTATCTTGATAATCTTACATAGCCTAAATCTAACGTAATTATATTGCAAAAACGCAATTTTCTCTTCTTCTTTGGTAAATACTTTCTTTTTAGAAACTTCCTGCTCAATCTCTTTCCTCCGACGATCACCAACTGAAGCTAAAACTTTATTCCATAAAGATTCAAATTCGCTCATATCCAAAACAGTTTCGAATATAACATCAACATTCTTCTTATTACGGAAAAAAGGATGATTCATATATTCATTTTTAGATGCAAGAATCTTTGTTAAAGATTTTACCTTATCTAATGGTAAGCCTGTTAATCTTCTGTCTATCTTCTCTTGAGAAAGTGGGAGAATAGCCACTACGTTAGGTGAACCTAATTTTGCAGATTTATTTGGCATTTTTATATGATATCGTATTCCGTTTCACCCTACTTTACCCGCTGAACAAACAACGGATCAAGGGCTTGTATTCTTTTGGAACTGATATCAACATATTCCGGAGATAACTCTATGCCAATATAACTGCGCCCGTTTTGTATTGCTGCCATTCCAGATTGACCTGAACCAGAAAAAGGATCTAACACTAATGACGGAATGGGTTCACAAATCTCACCAGATAAAAGATTCCAACCAATAGTCTCGTAAGATGTGACATGCCTCAAAGGATCACGACATGCTTTGCCAGTTTTATCTTCTTTAATATTCTTAGGATTTCTCGTTGCCTTCCTTTCAGATTTTGTTACTCTAACGAAAGGCTCACCAGTTGTAGGAGATACTCCATATTCAGAAGTAGATGACTTGATACAAATTTCTGCTAACCTAGAAGGAAAGGCTGCAAAATGCTTAATACCTCTAAGCTGGGCTGTAGGAAGTCGCCACACGTTCTTTATATTAGCCCCAGGATTCTTTGCAAAGTTCTCTATGGTCTTTCTTGCTGATCTGGATAGATTAACGCCAGTCTTCCCATAATCTTTTTCTCCGCCCTTTTGATTATCGAAATTCTTTTGATTTATACGAGCGATACTAGATGCTGATGCTGGCTCTCTCACTGCAAGATGGTCAAAGTAATATTTCTCGGATTTTGAAAAATGAAACACATATTCATGCATGCGACCAAATCTATCTTTTGTGCTATCTGGGAAGCCGCCAAGTTTAGCCCATATGCAATCATTTCTAAGATACCAACCATCTTTTCTAAGCCTTTGAGCCGCTATCCAGGGAATTCCCAGCAAATCTTTCTTTTTTATACCATGACTATCTTTTAACTTGTTATCCTTAGCATACGAATCTCCGATGTTTAACCAGAAATTTCCATCATCACGCAAAACTCTTTTTACTTCTGTAAAAATTTCAGAAAGATGTTCTACGTATTGATCTGGATATGGCTCATATCCCAACATCCCAAGCCAGCCATCTTTCCATTTGGTTGAAGGAACACCGTAATCTCTAATTTGAGGGTAGTCAATACGGCGGGCTGGTAATAACGCAATGAACGCTATTACTTGGCAGCCCGCCGAGAATCTCCAGTGAATTTCCTTGAATGATATTAAAATTAAGCATTATTTATCCTGTAATAAATTGATGTTGCCAGGTAGAACTATCGAAGGACCAGCAATTCTTATTTGGGTTTGATTTACAAATTCCCTCCAAATAGATACGTTAGTTACAGCTTCGCCAAAAAGGTCGTTATCACTCTTCTTATTAGAACAAACGCAATTGCGATCTTTGTCGTAGATGTAGTCTGTTGCTCCTCTTACTAAGATACCAACAACTTCATGATTGCTATTGAATACAGGACTTCCACTGTTTCCGCCATAAGTATCTAAAGTAGCTTCAAAATGAGAAAAAAATGTTCGTATAACCTTAGCTCCATCTGCATATTTTAATGGTAATCCTGATGGATGACCTAAAACATAAATATCATCTCCAACTTTGGCATCTTCCTTTGCCAAAACCATAGGCTTAACACCTTTAACTTTTCTGTCAAGTCTTACAACACAATAATCCGCACCAGTATTAGTTAGTTGTCTAGATATTATTTCTACTGGATAATAGATATTATCATCACTAACTTCATCAACTACCTTTGATGAGTCCTTCATCTTAAATCCGAAAACAAATACCTTTTCTAACATGCTGTCTTTCGTTGTTATACAATGCCCAGCAGTTACTACTATATCATCTCCAACTAAAAATCCAGAGCAATGAGGCCCAGTTACTTGACTCCAAAATGGTTCATCCTTACAAAGATACCTAGCCGATCCAAATGACCTAGTAAGTAATATAATTGATTCACTCTCTTTTACATGAAATAAATCATTCTTATTCCAAAGAGATACAGTTGCAGCAGCGTTATCTAATACTTCCTTTTTGGATACTCTATACATATCTAATCTATTGTCTTTCCCATAAATAACACTTCCACTATCGTCTGTATTAGATACCAGAACCGCAATTAGAAGAATTGCGGTTATGAATGCAGTAACTGATACCGCCAGCATTACACCTTGCTTATTTGTCATTTGTAAAAAATTATCTGTCATCTTTGATAAAAAGTTATTTGACATCTGTAGTATCCTCTTCTTGTTGAAAGAATCCAAAGTAAAATGATCCGACGATTAGTATAAATGCTGGGATAAACACCAGTAAATAAATTAACCAAAATCCACCTGAACCTATGATGCCAGAACTATTCCAGAGAGAATGTAAAATGATAGCACATACTAACCCTATTACTGGCATCCACTTCTTTTTCCATTCATCTTTTGTAACAGAGGCTATTCCTAGACCTATACCCGTTGCTGCCGTAAATAACGGATGAGCATAGGCACTAAGCAATCCTCTTAAATAGAATAATCTTAGTCCCCCAGAAAAGTTATCTGATGCTATCTCTCTTGCGTAATAAACTATGTTTTCTACCATCGCAAATCCTAAACCCACTAAGCCAGCATAAACTAATCCATCTAATATCCCGTTAAATTCTTTTTTCAGGAAAAAGAAAAACAAAAATAGAATAGCTGCTTTTGAAGTTTCTTCAACTACGGGAGCTATTAATTGTGCTGTCCATCCTCCTGTTACAGAACCCAATAAAGTATTAAATACAAGAGAAAATAATATAGCAACTGATGCACCCCAGACGAATGTAGTTAATTTCATCCAGAGAGGTTCTTTTTCTTTCCTATCAAGAATTAATATACCAGTCGCCCATAAGGGAATTGGAACTACTGCTAATAAAAATCCCAAAAATAAAGCTGATAATGATAGCGTATCAGATAAATATAATATCAAACCAGTTAAAACTGCTATAATATAAAAAATAGAAAATATAGTAATAAATTTATGTAGGCGATTCTGGCTCTGTAGGTCTAATGGCATAGTATTCCTCCAGTTTATCTTTCACTTCTTTATAGATATAATCCTTTTCATTTATTGGGGATATGATATCTAAAACTGGAGATACTGCCAAATATTTTTTTTCTAATCGTATATTCTTACGAATTACGGGAAACCATTTAGTTAAAAATAATAATAATTCTTTATCTATATTTAGAGATTCTTTATAATCATGATATCTAAAGTTAGGATTATAAGGACTGTCCCCTCTGCCTAAAAAGATATTCATTGATGGATATTCCATCTCAAACTCTTGAGCTATAGACATACAGCCATTAAATCCTGGACTTTTATTATAATTGCCATAAAAACAATTAAGCAATATAGGACATTCACTGACTACTATAGATTTGCTATTAGAAAGTATATTATGCTCTATTGACATTTGCTTTGAAAATATATAAACCTGGTCAAATGATTTACATTCTCTTCTTATATATGTCCAAGTTTTAATATACTCTGGTGCGAATTCTACATCTAAATTATCTTCTTTAAGTTTAGAAAATAACCAACTAGAAATGGAAGATTTGCCCACCCCTGGTGCACCAAAAAAGTTAATACGTCTAATTGGCCTAGACGTATGCTTTGGTCTAACATTAGCAAACATTGTTCTTATTTCCTCAGATTCTTGAAATGTCCCCTTCATTCAAATCTCCTATTTTCCGTTATATTCATGACCTCTTTTGATATGATAATGATCACATTATGGTTTTTGTTCGCTCATTTTTTCCTTTTATATTACTCAATAGCTGCTTTTAATCTGTATTCTTTAATGCAATCATCTGCATCAGGCCAACTTCCCTCGACAATCGCTCTCAAATAGTCAGCATCATCAGATACATGCAACCACTCATCTGAAACATCAAGAAAAGCTTTTTCAAGCTCTTCTCTACTTAAACCCTTAATGCCTTCTCGCAACGCATATATTTCTTTGAATTTCATAATATACTCTTACATTGTAACAGATCTGAATGTTAATATAAACATATCCTTAATCCTTTTAGAATCTAAAACAGGAACAATTTTAGTAGATATTGGAGTAACATTTATATCCCAAGGCTCAGGCTCTTCACTCATTAAATCTCTTTTTTCAGCTAATAAGACTGCCATATCTGCGTCTTTGATAATCTTATTATCGAATATATTTTCCGTAAGATAAAACTTTTTCTCTATAACTCTTTGAATATTATTTTCAACTTCTTTATAAGAGTCCATATATCTCTTGAGTGGCTTAGTCATATCTCCTATGTATGCTTCTGACGCATCATGAAATAAAGCAGCTACTGTCAATTCTACAGAGCCTTCATTCTCTACTTCATTAGCAACATACATAGAGTGTTCAGCAACAGAATAAAACATATTGCATTGCCCATTAAATCTACATAATAAACTTAACGCATGAGCAATATCTTCTATATCTACCTCTTCTGGTTTTGGATCAAATATATGAAATTTTTTGCCGGAGTAAGTTTGTATCCAAGCATCCTCTTTGCTCATACTGCCCCCTGTCTTTCCATATCTATTTCGTTTCGTTTCAATCCACAGCGGGTTTTTACCACTGAAAGCCAGTTACTCATGTTTGTATCCCTTGTGCTGGTACTGGACGAAGGTCGTTAGCTTTATACGCTTCTATATCATAAAGAAATATTTTAGGAATATTCTGAATTATTATGCCACTATGAGTAGTTAAAAATAACTGCTTATCTGGGAAATATTCAAGCAATTTATCTATAGTAGCTAAATGTCTCTTGTAATAGATATGCGAGTCAAACTCATCTATATGGAATATGTCAAAAGCATTTCTGTGCGCAGGGGCAAGAAGCAACGCTAACATTGTAGCAATCTTTCTCTCACCACTAGAAAATCTCTTAAAATGAACTTTTGATTCGTTATAAGTACCTGTATATTTCTTCAAAATAAAATCTGTATAAAATGTCATAGTTTCGCCATCTCTACCATTATATTCAGAAACTGGTTTATCAAGATAACACTCATAACCATATATAGCTGTTGCCATATCTAGAAACTGTTCTGCTACTGATTCGCTAATTTGAAACCTAGATAAATTCATAGGGTTATTGGCCCCTACTGTAAATGTGAATCTACCATCTCCAATTTCATTAACCTCAAAACCTTTCCTATTGCTTAATATAGATCTTCTATCTTCACCTTCTACATCAAAAATAGCTGATATTCTCATCTCTTCTGTATTAGAAAAGGAATTAGTTTCTTGGTCATAATTCTTTATGACATCTGCTGTCTGATCGTAATCAGGATTGAAAGTTAACTTTCTAAATTGTAAATCAAAATCAGATCTTCCCTTAAAGTCGGCAGTAGATGATACTAATCTAATAGCATCTAGGATCGAGGACTTTCCTGATCCATTTGGCCCGAATAGAATAGAAAGTGGTTTTGGAACACCTTCTATAGTAAAGTCCAAATAGCAATCCCTTATTCCACAAAAATTACTTAAGTGTAGCTTTTTTAGTTTCATATTATTTATATCGTCCTATGTACTATTCTTATTTAACCAATTTTCTTCTTAGAATCTCCCAAATCTCATTTTCGTTCGCAAGGATTGAATCAGCACTGCTGCCTGTTATATGAGGTATGATACTGGATAAGGCAATAAAATGATTCTTATTTAGTACCTTATCAACCAGGGTCTTATATTTTGAATATCTTGAATTTTCTTTCATCTGGTCCATAATAATCATTGCCATAAACGGCCCAGATTTGGTAATTTTACTAACATCAATACCTCTTTCTTTAGATAAGGCTTGTAAATGTTTAATAAAATCTGCATAAAAATGCATTGCAGAAACAAGTTTATCTTTTAAAGTATTTGGGAAATCTATAATCTTATCTGTTGCTTTGCACTTTTGCAATTCCGTTACATATTTACGCTGAACAAATACATCTCTATAAAAATTTATTTTGCCGCCAGTTGCATAAGTATAAATTAAGTATGCTAGATTAGTTCTATTTGAACTTCTTCTAAAGTAAATCGCATCATTTCCAATTTCTTCTAAAAGATTATTAATTATGTTTCCGAAAAAGTAATCAGGATTTTCTAAATTATTCATAGCAGTATGTTGCTTACCGCTATTTAGCATTTGGTATGTTGTTAAAAATTCTTCTTTAGGAATAATACTAAAAGAGATTTTATAATTCTTCTCTTCATCTGTCATTGTCCCAATTCTTTCTCTTTCAACTAACCCGATAGTACGACTGTGACAATCTGCCAGTACCAATTCCCCAGTTTCATTACGACATCCAACCCATTTACCCAAAGATGGCAAATGTAATTCATCTCTAACGGTATTAATAGTTTTCTTAGCATAACCAGCTGTTCCTCGGTTATGCTTATATGGAATTATTTCCCCATTGTTATATTTTTCAATAAGATCACCAATGGTTATCTCTATAGTTTTATCTTGTTTTCCATTCATCTTTATAATCCTATGTTTCTGTGAAAGTTGTGACATCGAAAGTCTCCGTTTGTGATTGCTGAAATTTGTTTTGAACGTTAATTGCAATATACCTATTAACCACTTATTTTTCATGAATAAGCGAAATTCTTATTAAATTTTTCATACACCTCCTTATCAGCCTCGAAGGATACTCCTGTTCTACCTATTTCAGTAGCACAACTAGAAATCGTTCCGCTGCCAGAAAATGGGTCTAATACTGTATTGTCTTTATCCGTAGTTAATTCTATTATCTGCTTGCACAAATCTCTTGGCTTTTGAGTCGGAAAGCCTGTTTTATCTGTGGATTTTAACTGAAAAGTCCAGTCATCAATTTCAGATATACGCTTTCTTTCGGACATAATTCCATCTCTTCTGACAAAAATGGGCCTAAATATTGGTTTGCCTTTTGCAAAATATAATATTGGTTCCCAATCCCTTTTCATTGCACCCTTTAGGTCTCCACCTATAGCAAACTTTTTTGCCCATGCGATAGTTCCTTTGTATTTAAAATTAGCTTTTTCTTCATATTGTTCATCTAGTATCTGCTCGCATTCAGAATCATTATTAAATGTCCAAAAATTACGTCCTATAAATTCTATATTACAATGCAATATGAAGAACGAATTTGGTTTTAAAACTCTATAAGCCTGATATGCAAATGATTTCCAATCTATATCACATTTATTATCATTTAAGATTGGTTTTTCAAATTTAGTACTTGTCTCTGGATTTTTATTCCAGTTAGAACTTCCTGGAATATTTGAGAGATAATTCATGCCATATGGAGGATCAGTATAAAGTAAATCAATACTTTCATCTGGAATTTTTAGAATTAGTTCTTCCCATTTTCCATACTGGTATGCACTAATATTCTGTCTTGTTGGTAACTTTACCGGATCATCTGTGGCAAATAAATCATACATGGTAAATATAATTCCTATATGTGTGTGTGTTTTATTAAGCATAGCAGCTTGGAATGCCACCAGATGCCGAAATTTTATCCACTAAAATCTTATTGCTGCTTTTAAATCATCATCTTCTAAATCATATCCAAATTCACTACATAGATTTCCAAGAAAAATTAATATCCGGAGATTAATTAGTATCCGGAGATTAAGGAAACTATTATCACATCATTTCGGTAATACCAACGATATGATATTGTAAATAAAAATTTGCCACGATGTCGAAAAAGTAGTATGGCTAAATTGAAAAAATCATTCCCAGGGAAAAAGATACTCAAACTATCTGTAGGTAAATGCCAAATATGCGGAGAAGACTCATATGAGACTCTTAATGTTCACAGAATCAAGCACGGAAGCGATGGAGGAAAATATTCTAAAACGAATTCTGCCGTATTATGCGCTAACTGTCATGCTTCTCATCACGCAGGTGTTATAAGAGTATTAGGACTTGTAGATTCAACAGCAGGCGAGCTTTTACACTGGATAGATGAAAAGGGTAATGAACAATTTAGTTAGTAATATAAACGATGAACTGGTATAAATTTTCATCTGATACTGACAACACACCTAAGCCTTCTAAAGTCTTTACTGGTATTACACAAGAATCTCTTAATTGGTGGGCTAATTACGCTGTAAATCACATGTTCTCTTCTCCACAAGAAGCTAAAGACTGGATATTTAATAAAAGAGAATTTGCTGATAGACAATCTCATGCTCCAGTATTTGGCATAGATGGTCCAGAATACAATAGAGCCTTTGCTGATGCTATGCCTATCTATCAGTCAGGCAAAAGTTGGAAAATTGGTAAACGTATTAGAACAGATAATCGTTTTAGATTAAATAACCTCGAAATTAAAAAGCCATCTTCGGAAGAGCTAAATATGATAGCTCAATCTAACGGAAATGGAAAATATAAATTCCATCCAGTTAAATGGATAAAAGTGTCTTTTACAGATACAGATTATTATATGACATCCCAAATAGATAGAATAAATAATTTAGCCAATCAAATTAAAACTAATAACTGGATTGAAGCAATTGTGTATGATTATGCAAGTCAAACTATTATAGAAGGGCAACATAGAGCGAGAGCAATAGTTAAATTAGGATTTAATACGGTTCCAGGCATAGGAATAGAGTATCTTGATGATGGCTATTTCTCACCTTTTTAAATTATCTAATAAACTCCGGAATTTTCAAAAACAATCCTTATAAGAAGTAGAAATACAACTTAATAAAAAGGGTTAAACAATGTCTTACGATGAAGATGACAATGATGATTCTAGCATGGCGGATGATTTAATTTGTGGCTTACAATGCTCCCATTGTGGAGTTATGTTTAATAAAGAACATGGGTACCCTGTCTTGTGCGAAAGTTGCTTTAGAAATGATGGCGGGAAGAAAAACGGGAATCCTGGTAAATCCAATATCCCAAAAGCAATCGAAGAAGAAACCTAAAAGAATTTGTAAACTAAAGAAAAATATATGTCCATAAATGTTAAATTACATAAACATGGCGAATTGTTAAGCAGTCTTCTTCTTGGAATAGAAACTGTTCCAGTTAAAGAACAAACTAAAATGATTAGAAGATGCATTAAAGAAGCTATGAAAGCTTATGATAAAGATATAAAAGAAGCAAGGGAATGTGGACTAAAAGACGCACAAGAAATCTAAATTATATATCCTTTATATTACCTATGGTCATATGGAAGGTTTTAGCAAAGCCTTCTGGTGGCTGATAGAACGGTGCATCAACTCTCAATCCTAACTCTCCCCTAATCTTTTCCAATTCTACACTAAATACATTAATCCAATAGTACATAGTCCCACTATGAATCAAAGGAGAATAAAAGAATTCTACCTCTTGATTTTCATACTTGCCCCAAGCATTTAAGTTAGGAGGAATTTCCTTCCTAACAATGGATACGTGAGCAGGGTACATCTGCCTATTAAGATGAATAGATTTTGGAATTAATTTTCTATAAAAATTAACTATTTCATTATCAGAAGAAACAGTTAATTTATAAGATAATTCATTACTATCATCGTAATGAAGTTTACCGCTAGTTTTGTATAGAACTGGTTCGAAAATTTATATCCTTAAATTTTAATACCCTTCAGACGCTAGGCACTCTTGGTTTTATCTTGTCAGGGTTTTTTAATTCCCATTCTTTCTTTAAATTATCATATTCTTCTAATCCTTTTTTCCAGGCATTATTTTTCCCATCCTTTATCTTATGAGCCTTTTCTTTGGAAAGCCAAGCTATGTGTCCCACATAAGACTTGGACATTATTTCTAATTTTTCTGTTTCTTCACTTTTTATGCACATATCTTTATCGGTTTCAGCAACAACATTAGCATAATAACCTGTATCAGTTCCACCCCATAATATATATAATCTTTTTCCAATAACATCTTGACCTTCTTCTATCTTATCTAAATCTTCATCTGTTTTTTCGATACCCATATCTATCTTCATTTTAGAAGAAGAGAATGCTGGTCCTATATCTCTTTCAGATTCAACAATAGAAGTTACCTTACCGTTAATGAATACTGCCTTATACGTAACAGATTCATAATCTTCACCGTTACGAGTATAGGTTCCTGACCCCATAGCACAAATATTGCTAGTATAAAACGATATAGATCCAGTGTAATCTTCGTTTTCATTAGCAGTATTAGTATTAGATTCATCTTCATCTTCATCTTCATATTCATATTTCATATGTTCATTATGTGTTTTCTTTAATAAGCCATCTTCGGATATAATATATGTATCCATAAAATTATCTAAGTCTTTAGTTTGGAATATGTGATCAGGCTCAATAAAAGCAGGCGCTTTTCCTGGAAGTGGGTAATTACAAATTATTTGGTCAAACATGCCCATTGTATCATCCTTTAGTCATTAGAAAATGGGAATTTGCGAAGTTTTATTATGATTTCAGGAACACAATCGCCTTCTTTCACAACGTCATCATCTTTTTCGAATCCGATTGTCATAGAAGCAATTGTTGCTCCAGTGCTTTCTAACGTATCTACTAAGCTTTCTAAAGATGGAACTAAAACAGACAATGGGCCAGATTTAATTCTTTCTAAACTTTCCTGGTGTATCATGTTAATTTCCTTTTTTTTTAGTTTGGTGCAATCAATGTTATTTGTTAAACAATCTTCTAATTGCCATCTTTAATGCTTTATAAAAGGTCATCTTAGATTGTATTTTTCTATATCTCTGAATTGCTCTAAATGTTTTTTCAGTTTCATCTATCATCAAAAATTCCAACATTGTATATTATATAGATGGGGTTTACAAACATCCCGGAGAAAATTAAAGGGGATTTATCACCAGATACAGAAAGAAAAAGTAGTACTAATTTGTTTTTACTGGGAGGACAAAATGATTCTATCTACAATTTTTAAATTTTGGAAATGGGATGTATATTTAAAACTTTTCGGTAAAAAGGGTCCCTGTCCAACGACTGTTTATCCATGTCCTCCGCCAACTCCTCTTGCGATAGATATACTCTCTATTAATGATGGGATTGATTCTGATTTATCTCCAAGATTAAGAAAACTAAGAACTGATTGGCTTAAAAAGGCAAGAGAGATTAAGAAAATTAAAATCAGAATAGATGAAGAAGTTAAAAAAGATCCTGATTTAGCTAAGGAACTTGCTTGTTCTATTAAAATACTTAATAATTCAGTAATGATTGAAAAAGAAGCAATTGAACTTTTTCGCTTACAAGTTAACAGAATTAAGATTGTAGAATACTATTATATAGAAAATGATACAGATGATGGTGTATTTGAAATAGCAGGTTAAATTGAATGTTCGCGCACCAAGGAAGGGCGGGAGGTCATAGCCCCGCCTTTTTCAATGGTCTATATCTTTTAAATTAAATTCTTTTAGCATCATTTTAATACCTGGCATCAAAGGTGCTGGAAGATTGTCCCAGTCAAACCACTGCCATTCCTCATTTTTATGAGGTTCGGTTATAATTGGATATCCTTTTATCCATTTAGAAACCATCATAATTAATACATAATGCTTATTTTCTTTTTTGAATATGGTATTGTAAACAGATAATAATTTAGGTTTACTAACTTTAATATTATTTCCACATTCTTCTTTTAATTCTCTTAATGCTGTTGTCTCAAAATCTTCCCATTTTTCCAGATGCCCTCCTGGAAAACCATACATTCCATTACAATGTTTACCTTTTCTCTTAGTTAATAATATCTTGCCATCCTTGATGATGCAAAGTCCTACACCAATAAGAGGTCTTGTTAGAGTCTTTGCCATTACTGTATCACTCCAATCAAATCTTCAAAGGTTTTTTCTAAACACACTTCATTATCTTCAATAGCAAATTGGCTAGGCCAATGAAATCCCTCTCCGCCATGATCTATAAACTCCTGGACTCTATGCTTAGTATCATCTACCAAGATAGATCCTTTTCTCGCGCAGAATTTCTTTGCTGGTCCGAGTAGGAAATTCTTAGTATTAAGATGTTTTTTTATCCATTGCATTTTTCCCATACCAGCAGCAGGTATATGGCTAGTAGAAGATAATATACAAACATCTCCTAACTCATTTAGTGTTTTCCATAGTCTATCTGCCCAGGGGAATGGTTCTAGATTTGCCCAGAAATCGGTACCCGCAGAAATAATTGCATCCCACATATCTCGTTCAAGCATAAGATGTTGAAGAAACCTACCTGATTTAATCTCATGTCTTATAACAATATTTTTTATATCAATATTGCAAAGATTACAAGCTGGAGTTAACCAATCGCACATTACACCGTCAAGATCAAGAAAAATGCTCATGTTTTTCATCCGTTATTTTTGAGGCACAATTTTTACAAATTATTTCGTTACTTATCCCGTTGTTACACTTAACTTGCACAAGTCCAACTTTATCTCCATTTACAAAATCATCCTCGCATACAAAGCATAAAGTTGAAGGATTGGCAAGCCTTTCTCTTATCTTTCTATAAGAATCTGACATAGTAGTGAATTCTTTTTTACAAAAAAGAATAGTATAAGATATTGTTTTTGTGAATGTCTTCATATTCGGTAAAATCTCTCTATACCTTTCGGCAGAGAGGGATTGAATCAGTTAATCATTGTTATTCACTACGCCATTTTGATTGACGTTACTGGAGTTTGTATTTCCACCAGTTGCGTTGCCACCAGTTCCAGTTCCGCCAGTTGCGTTGCCACCCGTTGCCGATGCTCCACCTTGGTTAAGCGAAATATTGTCGCCACTATTGCTCAAACCCTCTCCGATTAGATGAGCAGCACCGACTTGAGCCGAGCCAGCAATGAGAGATGGTGCTAAGCCTGTTCCGCTAGCATTATAAACAGGAACAACCTTTCCTTCTTTTTCTGACCAAACGGAAGAAACGTTTGGACCTGCTAAGCCTTCATAAACCAGCAAATGAACAGTTGTATCACCAACAGTCCATTTGTGATGAGATGTACAACCTGTAACCATCAACATAACGATAGCAAGTGCTAAAAACCTCATAATAGACTCCTAAGAAAAAGGTGAAAATTGGATTACGTTGATAATGATAACCTATTTTCAATCACTAACAGATATGAGTTGTTATTCTGGAAATAGATCCTGTTCAGTTTTGTTCATTAAATCATCTATTGTTTTATTATATTCAACAAATTTAGTTATATCAAAAGTATCTATTCTATTTTTCGCAAAATCAAAATACTCTTTATTTTTCTCGAAACCAATAAATTTCCTGTCACTTATTCTAGCAGCAATTGCAGAAGTTCCTGATCCTAGAAACGGGTCAAGAATTGTATCTCCAGGATTTGAGCTTAATCTTATTAATCTCTCCATCGCCATCACGGGCTTCTGTGAAGGATGAAATTGTTTTTCGCATATTGAATTATGTTGAGGAAAAGAATAAACCCATACGTTTCCCAATCCTGTCCATCTTGCTCTATGCTTAACTATCTCTCCATTCTCATCAGGTAAATCTACAATAAACCATCCTCTAGGTCTTCCATCCTTAACATAAGGTGCTATAACTTCTCTAAGTGTTTTAAGAGAATTCCAAGTATACTTCTTTGGATCTTTTGTAACGTGAAAAATATCTTCTCTTAGAGATTTAAGATGCTTAGATGATCCTCTTCCCTTTGAGTGACATAAAATTGTCCAGTTATTGAGATGGCATGTTCCATATTTGTTAAGTAATGGAACAAATTCAAATACTCTGTTATAGCTCATAAAAGACCAAAGAGTACCATTTGGCTTAAGTACTCTAAAGCATTCTTTTATCCAAGATTCGCTATCTTCTTGAAAATTAGATGTTTTATCCCAATCTTTATTTTGATAATTTATGAAATAAGGTGGATCAGTAACTACTAAATCTACAGATTCATCTGGTATTCTTTTAATTGCTTCTTTATAATCTTCATTAAATATATTAATCTCCATACACTTTCCTTACGTATATCTTGTTTACCCACTCCATGCCATCAGGAACGTTTATCGGTCCCGTCTTTGGGTTATATCCCCAAATGGACTTAAATTTCTTCCATCTCATCTTAAACGAGACAGTTGACACTTTGGTATTAATGTATACTATTTGGCATAGCCACAGATTTGACCATTCCAGAAATGTATCTAATTGCCTTCTATGAGGCTCTATCAAATCGAATTCTATTTCAATCCATATCATATAAATCTATATATTTCGCGGAAATAATTGACCTAATATCGTAATTAGCTATATAAATTTCTGAAGAATCCTCATCACCTCCTACTTTCATCTTTCTCCAATTATACTCGAAAGAATTGTATCTTCCAAATATATCTCTGATTAATTCTGTGTTTTCATGCGTTAATAGCCATTTAGCTTTACTTCCAGATAACATACTTTCTAATTCTCTTAAATCAGATTCTTTCCAAGAGTCATGCTTATAACATGCTTTATTGTTAGAACCTATGTATGGTGGATCTAAAAAGAAGAATGCTTCATCATTTAATATATCATTTTTGATCGCTTCTATAGCACTTATACATCTTAAGGTAGCATTTTTGAGCTTTAATCCCATCTCTATAATTCTATTCTTAATTATTTTTGGATTATATCTGGTATCTTTCTGTGCCAATATCCCACCTAATCCTTGAAACGATGTTCTATTAAGAAAAATAAACCTTGCACCTATATCAGATAGTATGTCTGATTTATTATTTTTCTGAGCATTCCAGTAGCCTCTATATTGCTCTTCAGATACATCAATAGGATTCCAGTTAGGTAATAACCCGCAGATTGCCTCTGAATGGCTCTGTATAGACTTGTAACAGGTTATGAGATCAGTATTGATGTCAGATAGGTTAATTTCAGAAGGCGTTCTGGTGTTATTCAGGAAGATACTACCGCTTCCTACAAATGGTTCATAATATACCTGATGTTCTGGTATTAATAAACGTATTTGTTTTAAGTCAGATGCTTTACCCTTAGAGCCTGGATATAGAAAAGGAGATTTCATGAGGACAAATTGAAAGACTTCTCGAAAGTTTTTTGAGAAAATGGGTAGATATACCCATCCATCTCTCTCACTAGCCAATCTCCGTCTTTTGCCTTCATATCTCCATGTGGAGTTTTTAG
>Ga0105051_10000709_pt1 | contig 45888 bp, 39 predicted proteins | sample FRY02_FD_78383 | JGI IMG/M metagenome (GOLD analysis project Ga0105051, IMG submission 78383) | Freshwater microbial communities from Lake Fryxell liftoff mats and glacier meltwater in Antarctica - FRY-02 (megahit assembly) | ecosystem: Environmental > Aquatic > Freshwater > Ice > Glacier... | reverse complement strand
TATAGGTATCTGTAATATTCCAATTCCGTATTACTCCATTGGTCTATAACAGCTACTCTAACGGCATTTACCAATCTTTCAAATAAAATGTTTTGGACTATATTATATGTAGATTTGGTATAACCTTGCCAAAGGCATCTATTTCTATTCGCTCGAAATTGATGGATTTGAACAAGTAAAACGCGCAGTAAAACTTTGATTTTTTCGGATCATTTAATAAGCAATGCGAAGAATTAATTCTGCGCATTGCTTTTTTTTGATTTAAAATGTAATGATTATCCTCAATAGGGCCAATGCCAAAATAGCAATTGTCGGTTCAGCTTTTGATTATTTGTATTACCGACAGGCATTTTGCACTAAATTAGTCGCCTATTAAATTCAAAGCATGTTTAAATCAATTTACTCGCTTTTAATCGCTACCACTGCGATTATTCTTAGTGCTACTCCTTCACAAGCCGGTCCAGGTGACACCACCATTGTTCAGACTTTCACTTTTGAGGAGCAGAACAATCCTGATACGCCATACGACAGTCCGGGAAGGCGTTGGTTCGATTTTCCCGAAGATGATGGAACTACCTATCAGAAAATCCTTATGTATCATACCCTCAAATGTTTTGAAGATGGTACAGCAGGAAATCTTGGGTTTCCATGCGGTGAATGGGATTATTTGGCCTACAATTATTTGTTTGAACATACCGGATTGCTCGATTCAAATCTGGTAAGTCATCCCCTGTATTTGTATGATAATCAGAATATTCCTCAGTTTTTAGTGCAAAATGAGCCCTATAACAATACTTATCTCGTTGATCAAAGCGCTTTGATCATTGACAACGTAATTACTGAAACGGAGTATCAAATTGGCGAAGGATTATGGAGCACTGCAAATACCTGGACCAACACCAAAACACTCCGCAATCAATACATCTGGACAGCTTCAGAACTTAGCGCTGCCGGATTAACTGCCGGATTTATCCATCGACTTGCCCTGAATGTATTTTCGATGCCAAATAATCTTGATTTTTTCACTATTCGAGCGGCTCAATCCAACATAACAAGCTTGGATGCACCCTTTGTAGGAAATATGCAAACTTTGTTTTCATTAAACACTGAATTTAACGCAACGGGTTGGATTAATTTGAACTTTCTCCAAGGTTTCGAGTGGGATGGAACTTCTTCTCTTATTCTCGATTTTTCTTGCAGTAATAATGTTGCCGCCAATCAAATGGAATTAGTGGCTGATGAAACTGCGGAAAATACTGGTCTTTATTTCGCTGGTGATGACAGGTATATGGACTTTGAATGGTATGATGAAGTGAGAGTTCCTGCTGAAGCATTTGATGAGTTGGATGCTGAAGTAACGATCAGTTTCTGGATGTTTGGTGATCCTGATTTTCAACCTGAAAACGGTACCATTTTCGAAGGAGTGAATGCTAATAATCAACGAGTTCTCAATTCACATTTACCTTGGTCAAACGGCAATGTTTATTGGGATGCCGGTTGGGATGGAAATTATGACAGAATTGAAAAACTTGCTGGGACATCTGATTATGAAGGAAAATGGAATCACTGGGCATTTACTAAAAATACCGCTACCGGCTCCATGAAAATATATCTCAATGGAAACCTATGGCATAGTGGTATCGACCGTGATAATAGCATGGCGGGTATTGCGAAATTTTCAATTGGTGCTGCTGCGGGTTGGTCTAATTTTTACAATGGTAGAATAGATTATTTCAATATGTTTTCTAAGGAATTGGATCAATCGGTAATTCAGGATTGGTTGTACAAATCGGTAGATAATTCTCATCCTGATTATTCATTTCTCGAATTCTCTTATGAATTCAGTGAAGAAAATGCAATGCCTGTTATTGATGCCAGCCCGAATGAACTTGATGGAGCCACGTATGGTAGTCCTAATCGAATTCCATTCCGAGGACATGAATTGTTTAGAAATTATACGCTAACTAACCTCCGTCCTCAAATTAAATTTATAGTTGGGGAGTATGAAAGTCATACCGAAACAAATCAGGCTTCGTATGAAGTTCAAGTAGCCCCGGTATCTGTTGCTACTTATCAGCCTGAAGGCAATTTTGCGGTTCTTAATGATCTTACATATTACTGGCCTTCGGGCGATGCAACAACGTATAATCCGGATGGAAGTATTGCTGATGCTATTGAAATCAATGGTGATATTACATTTAATAATGATAATTTCAGTTATTATGCACCACCTTTTGAAGTGGTAAATCGTTATGAAATTGGCAGATTTATAACGCCGTATGGAATCAATCTTGATATGGGAGAGGAAGGATGGACATGGGTTTACGATGTTACAGATTTCGAACCACTGCTTAAAAATCAAGTGGAACTCGAAGCCGGAAATTGGCAGGAATTACTCGATTTGAAATTTGTTTTTATTGAAGGAACTCCCCTGCGTGAAGTAAAAAGAGTAGAACGTTTATGGGGAGGTGATTTTGCATTATCAACATTTGAAACTACTGTTCCGGAGCGCACCGTTGAAGTGGAAGAAGGAGAAGTAGGATTTAGATTGAAAGCCACTACTACTGGACATCAATTTTCGAACCCTACCAATTGCGCTGAGTTTTGCTACAAAATCCAAAGTGTTGATGTAAATGGAAGTACTCAGTATAGCTGGCAAATCATGCAAGAATGTTCAGCTAATCCACTTTATCCACAGGGAGGAACCTGGATTTTCGATCGCGCAGGCTGGTGTCCCGGAATGCCCGGAACCACCTATGATTTGGAACTTACGCCATTTGTAATTGCTGATGATTTTACGGTTGATTATGATTCTCAATATGATCAATATGGCAACTATGTTTTTGAAGGATATCTCGTTACTTATGGAGCTATCAATCATCAAACAGATGTTGAAATTAACGATATCATCGCTCCAAGTAAATGGAAAATAAAAAGTCGTCAGAACCCGATTTGCGATAATCCAATTATCCGAATCAGAAATAATGGAAGCAATGCTTTAACGTCTTGCACCATATCCTATACGGCAGCAGGAGTAACTGAAAGTTTCAATTGGACGGGAAACCTCGGATTTTTAGAAACGGAAGATGTAGAATTAGTATTTAACGATCCTGCCTTTTGGAATGGTCCGGAAGATGAAAGTGTGTTGTTTGAAGTGAGCGTGAGTAACCCAAATGCTGAGGAAGATCAAAATGAATTCAATAATTCGGCAACCTCTAGTTTTCAGCGCCCTCCTCGTTTTTCTTATAATGATTTGCAAGACAACAGATTGATTATTTGGGTAGGAACCAATAATGCACCTTGGGAAACGGAAGTAACTCTTTACGACAGATTGGGAAATGTTGTTTTTCATCGTGATGATTACACCCAAGCGAATACAACTCAAAGAGATACTATCCAATTGAATGCAGGATGTTATTTGTTTCATCTGCAAGACAACGGATTTGATGGCTTAAGTTTTTTTGCCAATAATGATGGCAACGGATCGTGCAGGTTAAAGAGGGTAGGAGCGGCGAGTTTAATTACTTTCGAAACTGATTTTGGAAAAGAAATCCTCTGGCATTTTGTATGGGAAACGGATATTGTTTCGGTTGACGAAAGAGTAAAAGAGGAATCTCAATTACGCATATTCCCTAATCCCGGTTCCGGCTTATTTAATCTTGAACTTGGCGATATGGGCAGGAATCTGAACATTGATATATTTAATTCAACAGGTTCCATCGTAAGTTCTGTTTCCGGACAACGACCATCAGAGGGAATGATGTTTCAACTGGATCTTCAAGGTTTGACCAATGGAATTTATTTTGTGAGAGTGAATGATGGTAAAATCCAAAAATCAGGAACCCTATTAAAGCAGTAGTATATAGCTCAAAGTAGTTGAATTGGAGGCTGGATCGATATTGATCCGGCCTTTTTTTTGGCTATGGACTTATTTGAATGGATAATTGATACAATACACAAAGTACAAGAGTATTGGCGGGGTATAAACACAATACGTGATAGACCTTCTAAATTCTCACACTATCTATGTCTATAGTCAAATGCGAAGCAGAATTCGGGTACTCAACTCACTGTGATTGGAGAATTAGGGGGTCACTATATTTTTAAACCACCTTCTGACAGATTTCCGGAAATGCCCGAAAACGAACATGTAACAATGCGATTGGCAGAAGTTTTTGGAATTCCAGTGGTACCATCATCACTGATTCGATTATTATCCGGTAAACTTTCCTATATATCGAAACGAGTTGACCGGAAAGAATCGGCAGAAAAAATCCACATGATCAATATGTTTCAGATTACAGATGCCTTTGATAAATATAAAGGTTCTATGGAAAAAATTGGAAAAGCAATAGGCAGTTATTCGAGTAATACTTTGCTTGATAAAACCTTTTTCTTTGACCTAGCTCTTTTTTCTTTTTTAAACGGTAACAATGATATGCACCTCAAGAATTTTTCAATAATCGAAAGTCCTTCTGGTTGGGCCTTGTCTTCTGCCTGTGATCTTTTAAATGTTGCTATAGTGTTTCCAGAAAATACAGAAGAACTAGCGCTAACTTTAACAGGAAAGAAAAGGAAGTTGAAGCGAGAACATTTTGAACAATTTGGAGAAGGATTGGGATTGAATCTTATACAGATCAAAAGAGCTTTTAATCGAATGATAAATACTAAATCAAGGGCATTGAATTGGATTGAAAAGTTATTTCTTTCTGATGAAATGAAAACTGCTTATAATGAGGTACTTGATTAAGATATAAGCAATTGGGGTTAGAGGAATAAATCCTTAATCTAACTGCTTATACAAATTTTGGGATGCTGAATTCTTAAGCCTTCATTCACCTTACGAAATCCACATTTAAACACAGGTGCGATGACCAAATGCATGGGGGGCTAATGATGCAGATCCCGATGCTGCAATACCCAATAAATCCTGGCAATTCCCTTTTCCCAATAAAGAAACAAATTCAATTTGTTTTCCCCAATTTGTTTTCCCCAATTTGTTGCCTACATCATTGCGTTGCGGAATAAATACTATCCTTATTTATTCAATGGAGCTGTTCTCGCTCAAACAAATGTTCAAATCCCAATCCGCCTGATTATTAGGTCAATCCCTCCTTTTTTTTATAAGGCGATCCTATCCTTATTGGAAATTAATTATCCTTTGTCAATAAATCCCTCCCTTTCCTGAAAAAAAATGTTGTTTTCCCGAAACACCCCCCTAAAAAATCACATACATTTGCCAAAAATTAGGTTTTTTATTCCCTAACCCCCTAAAAAAATCAAAATGACCTTTAGGTTTTCTGCTCTTCGAGATGTTATTCAACGTCAACCTCTACCTGTTCAGTTCCCTTCCCTTCGCATTTCCGATTATTTCGGTGAAAATGTGTTCAATGCAAAATCCATGCGCGAGTATCTTACAGATGAAGCGTATGCAAGTGTAATGAGCGCTGCCGGACAAGGCCAAGCCATCGATAGGAGAGTAGCAGATCAAGTTGCTTCTTCCATGAAAGAATGGGCATTATCTAAAGGTGCAACACATTATACCCATTGGTTTCAACCGCTTACCGGATCAACCGCAGAAAAACACGATGCTTTTGTTCAGCCAACCGCTGATGGAAGAGCCATTGAAAAATTTGACGGTTCGCAGTTAACGCAGCAAGAGCCTGATGCTTCGTCATTCCCAAGCGGGGGTATCCGAAATACTTTCGAAGCAAGAGGTTACACCGTTTGGGACCCCTCTTCTCCGGCTTTCGTAATCGGAAACACGCTTTGTATTCCTACAATATTTATTTCGTACACTGGGCATGCCCTCGACTATAAAGTGCCATTGTTAAAGTCGGTTGCGGCATTAGATAGTGCAGCTTTGCCGGTTTGTCAGTATTTTGATAAAGACGTTAAGCGCATCACCATTACGCTTGGTTGCGAACAAGAGTACTTCCTTATTGATAAAGCTTTTTTAAATGCCCGTCCAGATATTGCATTAACAGGACGGGCGCTATTTGGTCACACTCCCGCAAAAGGACAACAATTGGACGATCATTACTTTGGATCGATTCCCGAACGTGTGATGAACTTTATGAGGGAGTTTGAATACGAAAGTCATCGTTTGGGAATACCTGTTACTACACGTCATAATGAAGTTGCACCTAACCAATTTGAGTTTGCTCCTGTTTTTGAGGAAGTCAATCTCGCTAATGATCATAATCAAATGATGATGGACTTGCTTGATAAGGTAGCACTCAAGCATAACTACAGTGTTTTACTCCATGAAAAACCTTTCGAAGGACTTAATGGATCAGGCAAACACAATAACTGGTCGATGGCAACAGACACAGGAGTGAACCTTTTGAAACCGGGTAAAAATCCAAAGAGCAATCTGCAATTCCTTACGTTTTTTGTGAATACTATTAAGGCTATTCATGATAATGCTGACGTACTTAGAGCGGCCATTGCCACTGCCGGAAACGATCATCGATTGGGAGCCAATGAGGCTCCGCCGGCAATCGTTTCAACTTTTATCGGCACCCATCTTTCCGAAATCCTGGATGATATTGAAGCAAATGTGAAATCGGGAAAGATGAGTCCTGAAGATAAAACCGAAATTAAATTAGAAATCGGCAAAATTCCACAGGTTCTTCGAGACAACACCGATCGTAACAGAACCTCACCTTTTGCTTTCACCGGAAACAAATTCGAGTTCCGCGCTGTGGGTTCTTCTGCCAATTGCGGAAATGCGATGATTGTACTCAATACTATTGTTGCCAACCAGCTCCTCCAGTTCAGAAAAGAGGTAGATACCTTATTAGAAAGCGGAGTTAAAAAAGACGAAGCAATTCTGCAACAACTTCAAAAACTGATTAAGGAAAGTAAGAACATCCGATTTGAAGGCAATGGTTACGGGGAAGAATGGAAAAAGGAAGCTGAAAAAAGAGGACTTTCCAATTTAAAAGATACTCCTGCTGCGCTTCGAGTTTGGAAAGATAAGAAAGTGCAGTCAATCTTCGAAAAACTGGGGGTTTTGACCTCTGAAGAAATTGATGCACGTTGGGAAGTGGATATCGAAAACTACATTCTTAAGCGCCAGATCGAATGCAGGGTTTGTGGGGATATTGCACAAAATCACGTAATTCCTACTGCAATCGCTTATCAAACCAAGCTCCTGAATAATCTAAATGGATTGATCAGTATTTTGGGCGATAAAGAGGGGAAAGTGGTTGGAAACACCCAATTGCAATTGATAAGAGATTTGAGTTCTCACATCAATGGACTGAAGAATAAAACGGATGAATTGCTGGATAAGCGCAGAAAAACGGATGCTTTAACGGATGTTCAAAAGAAAGCGGAGGAATACGCACATGTGCTTAAACCACTGATGGATGAGATCAGAGAGCATGCTGACGCGCTCGAAATGATGATAGACGATGAAATGTGGCCCATGCCCAAATTGAGAGAAATTCTTTTTACTCGTTGATATTCAAAATATTACGATAATTCACTCCTTGCAAGCCTTAAAACAGTCTTGCACTGAGTTTTGTTTTCTTTTTGTTTTTTTTCTTTTATTGTTCTTAACCTTGTATCTTTTGCCTCTGAAAGCCATTATATGATCGATAAAAGGGCGAAAATGAATTGAAAATGAGGGGTTTTGACCTACTATTTCTTGAGAATGAAAAAATAGGTTTTGTAGTTCCAAAAAGAATTTCATTATTTTCGCCTTCTGTAAAATCTGATCGGAAAATAAATACCGGATTATGAGAAAAGCGCAACTCGCTCTCTGTCTTTTGTTTGCATTAGTAAGTTCATTGGCTTCTTTCGGCCAAAATGCACAAATGGAAGCTGCAAACACTGAATTCAGTAATGGAGGGTATTTCCAGGCTGCTGAATTGTATAAGCAAGCCTATGACAAACTCAAAAAGAAAGGTGATCGCGGTAGTATCGGTTTGGCTTTGTTCCAAATTGGAGAATGTTATCGTATGATGACGGATCATGCTGCTGCCGTTGAGTGGTATGATAAAGCTGTTACAGCGAGATATCACAACGAAAACCCTGATGTTTACTTTTATTGGGCAGAAAGCCTTGCTGAGCTTGGTAAATTCGATGATGCAATTAGCATGTACAATAAATTTATAGGGGAAGGGGGAGATAAAGCCCTCGCTCAAGGTAGAATCGACGATTGTAAAAGAGCTGCGTTGGATATCGAAACGCCTCCAACTCGCTATATTGTAGAGAATGAAGTTCAGTTGAATACGAGCAATTTCGATTTTTCTACTACCTTCTCTGAAAAGAAAGACGATGAGATCGTATTCTCCTCTTCAAGAAGTGGTGCTAGCGGCTCGGATGCTGATCCTAAAACAGGTGAATCATTTATGGACCTTTTTACAGCTAAGCGTGATAAAAAAGGGAAGTGGAGTTCTCCGGTGCCATTGAATAACACTGTAAATACTACAAGTAATGAAGGTGCAGCTTGTTTTGATGACAAGAAAAGCGAGATGTACTTTACGCGTTGTATTTATGAAAAAGATGACCGCTTCGGTTGTGATATCTACATCGCTAAAAAGAGCGGACAGAATTATCAGACAGCGGAGCTAATTCCTTTGATTGATCGTACTATTGACGATACCTCTCACGTGGGTCACCCTTTCTTAACCAGTGATGAGCAATATCTTCTTTTTGCCTCTAATATGCATGGCGGTTACGGTGGTCGTGATATCTATTACGTTCAGTATGATAAAAAGAACAAATCTTGGGGAAAACCTAAAAATGCAGGTCCTTCTATTAATACTACTGGCGATGAAATGTTCCCATACATTCACGCTGACGGATCATTGTATTTCTCTTCAAACAGTCATGGCTCTTTAGGGGGATTGGATATATATAAAGCGCCAAAGACTGGCGAAATGACATGGGGCAAACCCGAAAACCTTCAGTATCCTATCAACTCTTCTGCTGATGATTTCAGTATCATTTTTGAAAAAGATAAAGATCAAGGATTTTTCACTTCTAACCGTCCTGGTGGAAAAGGAAAAGATGATATCTGGTCATTCAAATTGCCTCCTGTAGAATTCTGCTTGAAAGCTACCGTTTACGATTACGATACCGGTGTTCCAATTCCAGATGCTAAGGTTGTTGTTTCTGGCTCTGACGGTTCTTCCTACGAACTCAAGAGCGATGGAAATGGTGGAATTTCCCTTTGTGATGGACAGATTATAGCAGAAACAAATTACACCGTTGATGTTTCTAAAACCGGATACCTCGGAACTGGTGACCAGTTTAGCACTATCGGTTTAACAGAGTCAACAACTTTTGCCCGTGAATATTTCCTTCAGGAAATCATTATCGGAACTGCGGAGTACAAAATTCCTTTGGTACTTTATCCTTATGATCAGGCGACTTTGTTAGTAGATGAAACTACCAACTCTAAAGACTCATTAAACTATCTGTTTGATATTCTGGTGAAAAACCCAACATTGGTTATTCAGTTGGAAGCTCATACCGATACAAGAGGTAAAGACAAGTACAATTTGGATCTTAGTGATCGTCGTGCTAAAACTTGTGTTGAATACCTTATCTCTAAAGGTGTTGCATCAGAAAGAATGGTGCCAAAAGGAAAAGGTGAAACCGTTCCAAAAATCACCGATAAACAAATTGATGCAATGAAAACGAATGAAGAGAAGGAAGCTGCGCATCAGGTGAATCGACGAACGGTGTTTACAGTTTTAAGAAATGACTACGTTCCGCCTACGAGTAATTAGTAGGACATAGAATAATAATACGCCTGCCCTGTAATTACGGGGCAGGCGTTTTCTTTCATAATCATGAGTGAATCAAATAAAGAGCGTTACGATGCCCGAGGTGTAAGCGCTTCTAAAGAGGATGTGCATCGCGCCATTGCCGGGATTGATAAAGGCTTGTTTCCCAAAGCATTTTGTAAAATCATTCCTGATTTGCTTACCGGAAGCGAAGACCATTGCATCGTAATGCATGCAGATGGAGCAGGTACCAAATCTGCCCTTGCTTATTTATACTGGAAAGAAACCGGAGATTTAAGCGTTTGGAAAGGTATTGCACAAGATGCGATAGTAATGAATCTCGACGATTTGATTTGTGTTGGCGCAACAGACAATATTCTACTTTCTTCAACGATTGGAAGAAACAAAAATCTCATTCCTGCTGATGTGCTATCTGCATTAATTGCTGGAACAGAAGAACTTCTTGGGGAGCTAAGAGATTTGGGTATTGGAATTTATTCAACCGGAGGTGAAACTGCTGATTTGGGCGATCTTGTGAGAACCGTTGTGGTTGATTCTACAGTGGTTTGCAGAATGCGTAGGGATGAAGTAATCAATAATGCAAATATCAAGCCCGATGATGTTATTGTTGGTTTATCTTCATCAGGAAAAGCCAATTACGAAAAAGAATACAATGGAGGCATGGGAAGCAATGGTTTAACCAGCGCCCGGCACGATGTTTTTGATCATTATCTCGCTAAAAAATACCCTGAAAGTTTTGATCCCGCTGTGCCAATTGATTTGGTGTATAGCGGATCTAAATCGTTACTGGATGCAGTAGAGCATTCTGAATTAAATGCTGGTAAATTAGTGCTTTCAGCTACCAGAACTTATGCTCCTGTGTTGAAGAAACTATTTGAAACACATCGCAATAAAATTCATGGAATAGTGCATTGCAGCGGCGGAGCACAAACTAAAGTGCTGCATTTTGTTAATAATATCCATGTGATTAAAGACGATCTTTTTCCTTTACCGCCGCTTTTTAAACTCATTCAATCTGAAAGCAAAACGGATTGGAAAGAAATGTATAAAGTCTTCAATATGGGGCACAGAATGGAGATCTATTTGCCACAAGAATTTGCTCAGGATGTTATTAGTATTTCCAATTCGTATGGAATAGAAGCTAAAATCATTGGCAGATGCGAGCAAGCTGAATCCAACTCCTTGACTATTCGCAGTGAATTTGGAGAATTTCAATATGCAGGATCATGACTGATTTAATACCCAGACTTGCGGCCATTGAAGACCGTTTTGACGAGGTTGGGAAATTGGTTCTCGACCCGCAAATTATTTCCGATCGGAAGCGCTACACAGTGCTGATGCGTGAGTTCAAAGAACTGGAAGAAATCGTAGCCTCTTTCAAATCGTACAAGCGCATAGTAGAAGAGCAAGATTCAACAGAGCAAATGCTGAAGTCGGAAAGCGATCCCGAAATGCGTGAAATGGCCAAAGAAGAACTGGAAAGTCTTCGTGAATCAAAGTATAGGCTAGAGGAAGAATTGAAACAATTATTAATACCCAAAGATCCCGAAGATCGAAAAGACTCCATTGTGGAGTTGCGCGCAGGTACAGGAGGGGATGAAGCCGGAATTTTTGCCGGAGATTTATACCGCATGTATCAGCGTTATGCTGAAAAAAGAGGTTGGAAAACGGAGTTACTCAGCTTTTCTGATGGCACTGCAGGGGGTTATAAAGAAATCATTTTCCAAATTTCGGGAAGTGACGTATATGGTAATCTGAAATTCGAATCTGGAGTGCATAGGGTTCAACGTGTGCCGGCTACCGAAGCGCAAGGTAGAATTCATACATCGGCTGCAACGGTTGCAATTATGCCTGAAGCCGATGAGGTTGACATTGATCTCAATATGGCGGATGTTAAAAAAGACACTTATCGCTCATCAGGGGCTGGTGGGCAACACGTAAACAAAACGGAATCTGCTGTTCGACTTACTCACCTTCCAACAGGCATTGTTGTAGAGTGTCAGGACGGACGTTCTCAGCTCAAAAACTACGATATGGCTTTGGGAATTTTAAGAACCAGATTATACGAAAAGGAAAGGGAACGATTGGATATAGAGCGCTCTGCACATCGAAAATCATTGGTGAGTACTGGTGATAGATCTGCTAAAATCCGAACGTATAATTATCCCCAAGGAAGAGTGACCGATCACCGTATTAATCTCACCGTTTATAATCTCCCGGCAGTAATAGATGGTGATTTAGATGATATCATTCAGGCACTAAAAATTGCCGAGAATGCTGAAAAACTTCAAGCAGGAACAAAAGCATGACCCGCAACGAACTCATATCGAACATAAAATCAAAACGATCATTTTTATGTATCGGACTGGATACCGATCCAGCAAAAATTCCGACTCATTTCAGTAATGCTGAAGATCCGGTTTTTGAATTCAATAAAGCAATCATTGATGCAACATCCGATTTAGCAGTTGCATACAAACCGAATATTGCCTTTTATGAAGCCCAGGGAATAAAAGGCTGGCTGAGTTTGAAGAAAACGATCGAGTACATTCCAAAAGATTGTTTCATTATTGCAGATGCTAAAAGAGGTGATATTGGCAATACTTCAAATCGATATGCAGAAGCATTTTTTAAAGAATATAATTGCGATGCCATTACTGTTACTCCCTATATGGGGCATGATAGTATTGAGCCTTTTCTGAAATATCCCGGGCATTGGGCCATAGTGTTGGCGCTTACTTCAAACGAAGGAGCAATGGATTTCCAATTTGGATTAAGCAGCGGGCAATTTTTGTATGAAAAAGTGGTTGAAAAGTGCATGGAATGGGGTTCTCCGGATAATTTGATGTTTGTTGTTGGCGCAACACGTGCTGAATTATTAGGCAAAATAAGAGCACAAGCACCTCATCACTTTTTCCTGATTCCCGGATTGGGAGCCCAAGGTGGAAGTATGCAAGACATTATTCAATACGCACTTACCGATGAAATTGGCGTTTTAGTGAATGCTTCAAGAAGCATCATTTATGCGGATAATTCCGAAAAATTCGCGTCAGTAGCGCGTTCTGAAGCAGCGAGAATTAGAAATGTGATGGATTCTGCCTTAAAGGCAAGAGGAATTTGAACTTGCGGTTTTAGCTTTGAATTCGAAAAGCTAAAACTATGGATGAGGAAATACTGTCTTATGTGTGGGAGAATCGTTTATTTCGGGTAAACAAGCTGCAAACCACTTGCGGTAAACCACTAACTATCAGGCACCCGGGGCATAAAAATGCGGATTCTGGTCCGGATTTTCAACTGAGTAGGCTCAAAATCGAATCAGGTGAATGGGTTGGACAAGTAGAAATTCATGTAAAATCTTCCGATTGGTTTAAGCATGGTCACCAAAATGATGAGGCATACCGTGGATTGATTTTACATGTGGTTTGGGAGCATGATAAAGAAATCCCGCAGCTCTCAGAAGCAGGCGTTCATACGCTTGAACTTCAAAATTTTATTGATCCCTTGGAATTGGAACGATGCTATGAACTTCTTCATTCTCTGGAATTAATTCCTTGTAAAGCGGAGCCGGCAAAAGATATTCTGGTAAAAACGCAATGGCTAGATCGCATGTTGGCAGAGCGATTGGAAAACAAATCAATTCAGATTTTACAAACACTTGATAAATGCGGCAACGATTGGCAGGAAGTGCTCTACCGATGCATTGCAAGAGCTTTCGGACTTAAAGTGAATGTGTTTCCCTTCGAAATGCTTTCCACCATTCTTCCTTATCGACTTTTGGCAAGAAACCGAGGATATGAAAACCGATTGGAAGCTTTGATATTCGGACAATCCGGATTTCTTCATCCCCAACTAATTGATCAATACCCCCAGCATTTGAGACAAGAGTATTTAAGTCTTTCAAAGGCTTATGCTTTAGAAGCAATGGCAGTAAGCAATTGGAAATTTATGAGAATGCATCCCAATGGCTTTCCAACGCTACGGTTGGCTCAATTTGCTCAGTTGTTGCGCAATGTGCACCCATTAACTGATCTGATTTCAATTACTGATAGTCTTGACGAATTAACTGCGTTTTTCACTTCTAAACCACATCCATATTGGGATGATCATTATCGTTTTGATAAAGCAGTGAGTCCGTTTTCATCTAGAATGGGAATCGACTCTGCTTCGATGATTATTATTAACGCTATGATCCCCTTCATCTTTACTTATGGAAAAAGTAGGCACGATCAAGATCTTCAGAACAAAGCCATTTCGATGCTTGATCAAATTCCGGCTGAATCCAATAAGATTATCAGATTATGGGATCACTTGGAAATGAAAGTGAACAGCGCTTCTGATACGCAGGCTTTAATCCATGCTTACAGCAGATATTGTTCATCCAAAAAATGTTTATCTTGCACCTTAGGCCGGACTAGACTAAAAACAACAACTGATGGTATTAAGAATAGTGGAGTATTTTGAAAAGCAAGCTTATGGTGTTTGCGCTTGGTGGGGTGATAGGTTGGGAATGCGTCCGCATAAAATCAGAATTTCATTCATCTATTTATCATTCATCACATTTGGTTCTCCTGTGCTGATTTATCTCATCATGGCCTTTATACTCGAACATAAAGAGAACTTTAAATTGAGCAAGCGCAGAGTTAGTATTTGGGATTTGGAATAGTTTCACTCTCTGTTCTTTTTGCTCCTACTTGCCTACAGTCTGCCATTTCCCTGTCATTTCAAGAGGTAAATATGATTCCTGAATTATAGATTCAGAAGCGTAGATATTTAATCGGATGTGTATATCCTCAGAACATTAATTTTTGTGAATACCGATTCAACTGTCTATTTTAGTCGCCCTGACCACAATAAGAAAACATGAAAAAATCGATTATCGGATTCTTGAGTCTAGCATTATTGCTTATTACTCAGATTTCAATAGCTCAATCTGAGGCAACTCCGGCGGCGGCAACCATTGATGAAAAAATTAATGGAGTAATGGAACCCATCACAAAAGCTATAGAATCTATAATCTTTTTTACGGTTTCATTTGGAGGGATGACCATCCCTTTTGTTTTGATATGGTTGGTAGTGGGTGCCGTTTTCTTCACCGTCTATAATCGTTTCGTGAATTTTACGGCCTTTAAACATGCTCTTGAAGTTGTACGTGGTAAATTTGATAAGCCCGGCGATAAAGGAGAAGTCTCCCATTTTCAAGCACTTACAGCCGCTTTGTCAGGAACTGTCGGAGTCGGAAATATCGCGGGTGTTGCATTGGCCGTTTCCTTAGGTGGGCCCGGTGCTACATTCTGGATGATTATTGCGGGTTTGCTAGGAATGTCGTCGAAGTTTGTTGAATGTACGCTCGGCTTAAAATACCGAAAAGAAAATCCTGATGGTACAGTCTCTGGTGGACCGATGTATTATTTGAGTAAGGGCTTAGCCAATAAAAAGATGCCAATGTTCGGAAAAGCTTTGGCAGTGATTTTTGCAGTTTCTTGCATAGGAGGTTCCTTTGGTGGAGGAAATATGGTTCAAGTTAATCAGGCTACTCAGCAATTGATTGCAGTTACCGGCGGACCTGAGAGTTTTCTATATGGAAGAGGTTGGTTGTTCGGAGTAATCATAGCTATTCTAGTGGCGATTATCATTATCGGAGGAATCAAGAGCATCGCTAAAGTAACAGACAAAGTGGTGCCTTTTATGGTAGGAATCTACGTAGCAGCGGCACTTGTCGTAATATTTGCTAACATTTCTGCCGTTCCTGCTGCTTTTTCCAGTATTATAAATGGGGCTTTTTCAAATGATGCCATGTATGGCGGATTAATAGGCGTTTTAATGATGGGATTTAAGCGTGCGGCATTCTCCAATGAAGCCGGTATTGGTTCCGCATCCATTGCTCACGCAGCAGCTAAAACAAATGAACCAATAAGTGAGGGATTAGTTTCCCTTTTGGAGCCTTTTATCGATACTGTTGTTATTTGTACCATGACTGCCCTCGTTATCGTGGTTTCAGATTATGGATCCATCGGTTCTGTTGCAGCATTCCAGTCGGCTTCAGGCGCTGGTACAGATGCAGGTATTGCTTTAACTTCAAGTGCATTTCAGCAAACCATTTCCTGGTTTCCCTATGTGTTGTCCGTTGCTGTAATCCTGTTTGCCTTATCAACCATGATTTCCTGGTCGTATTATGGTTTAAAAGCCTGGACATACCTCTTTGGTGAAAGCAAAGCATCGAATATCAGTTATAAAGCTGTTTTCTGTGTGATGGTAGTTATTGGCTCAGCCATTAGCGCAAGAAGTGTTTTTGACTTCGGTGACGCAATGATTTTTGCCATGTGTTTCCCTAATATTTTGGGACTATATTTCCTTGCGCCTGAAGTGAAGGCCGATTTGATCATTTATTTAAAGCGTGTGAAATCCGGAGAAATCCGGAAGTACAAATAAGTGCTTCCGGCCTAAAGGGCTGGAGTATGAATTTTTATGATTTCATTCGGTTTAACCGACATGAGAGATTGGCGGTGTATATTACATTGCCTCTTTTAATCGCTATTGCTTTCTTGAATAAAAAAAGTGCTGAATCTTCTGAGCTCGTTTTGTCAGATGATGAATGGCATTGGTATCAAGCACAAATTGAAGAATTTAAGCAAGAGCAAACAAGGCTAAATCAATCGGATTTTTTCGATCCTAATAATTTAGATTCTGCTGCTTTTGTGAAGCTTGGTTTAAGTCCAAAACAAGCCTCAGTAGTGATAAAATTCAGAGAAAAAAATTCCGGATTTTACACTATTGCGGATCTGATGGAATGCAAATACATACCAGAAGATTGGATAGCAGAACATGAATTGAGCATGATTTTTAGCGAAGAACCTCCCCATGAATTTCTTCACTCCGAAAATGAGCCAAGAAACACTTACAGTTCAGAACAAAAATCACATTTTAAACCTTATGAAGCTGCAGTTCCCAAAGCAATACAAATACTTGATCTTAACACATCCGACAGTGCATCTTTAGAGGCTCTTCCCGGAATTGGTGCCGGCATGGCAGCGCGTATCATTAAGTTTAGAACTAATTTAGGAGGCTTTATTCATAAAAATCAGTTAATGGAAATTTATGGAATGAAAGAAGACAATTACCTCAAATTCATTGATTTGGTCAATATTTCAAATACCTTTCAAACTAAAAAAATATGTATTAATTCATGTACTAAGGAAGAACTCATGAATCATCCCTATATTGAGCCTCGTCTCGCCGGTTCATTAATTAACATCCGGGAGCAACACGGACCTTATAAAAACCCTGAAGGCATACGCTTTTCAGTATTATTGAATGATTCGATTTATGAACGCATCCGTCCTTACATCAGCCTCTGCGCTGAAGATTCAGAACGATCTCCGTGAAATAATCAGGGAAGTTCCAGACTTCCCTAAACCCGGAATTTTGTTTAAAGATATTACCCCATTGCTACAAGATTCGGATTTGTGCAAACGCATTATCCATTTGCTTTGTGAATGGCATCAACCTGCCAAACCCGATATAATAGCCGGTGTTGAAAGCAGAGGCTTTCTTTTCGGTTTTCCTATGGCCATAGAAATGGGAATTCCTTTCGCTTTAATTCGAAAGGCCGGAAAACTTCCTGCAAAAAAAATCAGCGCGAACTATGAACTTGAATACGGCACTGCGGTTGTAGAATTACATGAAGATAGTATTTATCCGGGAATGAAAGTGGCTATTCATGATGATCTTCTCGCAACAGGCGGAACATCTGAGGCTGCTGCACGATTAGTAAAAATGAGCAATGCAGAAGTTTGTGCATTTTCATTTTTGCTCGGTTTGGATTTTCTGAATGGAGAAGATTTATTGCATAAACACTCTGAAAATGTCCTAATTTTAGCCCGCTTTTAATGAGTTATTATGGATTATAAAAGAACAGAGAGTCAGGAAATGATTATTCAGATGGTGCGTGATTTCGCTGAAAAGGAAATCAGGCCGAAACTGATGGAATGGGATGAAAGTCAGTATTTTCCTGTGGAACTTTTCCGCAAAATGGGAGAGTTGGGATTGTTGGGTGTTCTTGTTCCTGAAAAATACCAGGGTGCTGGATTGGGATATTTCGAATACATTAATGTAATTGAAGAAGTTTCAAGAGTTTGTGGATCTATAGGTTTATCTGTCGCTGCGCATAATTCCCTTTGTACAGGTCATATTTTGCAATTCGGATCGGAAGAGCAAAAACAAAAATACCTTCCATTGTTAGCCACCGGAAAGTGGATTGGCGCTTGGGGATTAACCGAAGCCAATACTGGTTCTGATGCATTGAGAATGAAAACATTTGCCGAAAAAGATGCTGAGTATTGGGTAATAAATGGTGCTAAAAATTGGATTACTCACGGCATCAGTGGTGATGTTGCAGTAGTACTGGTGAGGACTGGTGAATTGCTAGATACACGTGGAATAACTGCATTTGTTATTGAGCGAGGAACACCAGGATTTACAGCAGGAAAGAAAGAGAACAAACTAGGAATGCGTGCTTCCGAAACTGCAGAAATGATTTTCGATAACTGCCGTGTTCATGAATCACAAGTACTAGGAAAATTAGGCGAGGGCTTTATACAAGCTATGAAGGTGCTAGATGGCGGAAGAATTTCAATTGGAGCTTTGGCCTTAGGTATCGCCAAAGGAGCTTTGGATGCTTCGGTTAAGTATTCTAAAGAGCGCGAGCAATTTGGAAAACCAATTTCTGAATTTCAGGCCATTGCCTTTAAACTTGCCGATATGGCCACCGAAATCGAAGCTGCTGAACTCTTGTTATTCAGTGCTGCCGATCTGAAGAACCGAGGACAAAAATGCACTCGTGAATCGGCCATAGCTAAATATTACGCATCAGAAGTAAGTGTGAGATGTGCAACGGAAGCTGTGCAGATTTTTGGGGGTTATGGATACACCAAAGATTATCCGGTAGAGAAGTTTTATCGCGACAGCAAGCTCTGTACAATAGGAGAGGGAACCTCTGAAATTCAGAAATTGGTGATTTCTCGTGAAATTCTCGGATAATTTTTTTAGTCTTTGTCAATAATCTGAAATAATTGTATATTTGCAACCCTTAAAATAGGTCTATGTTAATTATACCAATAAAAGAAGGAGAGAACATCGAACGTGCTCTCAAGAAGTTCAAGAAGAAATTCGAGCGCACAGGTGCTATGAAGCAATTGCGTAGTCGTCAGTTCTATACTAAGCCCTCGATTGAGCGTCGCGAAGAAATTAAGCGCGCCATCTACCGCGATAAGATTATGGAGCAAGCGGATTAAAATCCGATTGTTATTAAATATTAGGGTGCTTTCATGGAGATATCCAAGAAATCACCCTTCTTTATTGTGTGTCATCAACCGATAGTTTTCTACAATATTTGCGCTCCGAGCGGCGAATGAGTATTCATACGCTAACCTCCTACAGCACTGATCTGGAGCAGTTTTCTACTTATCTTCAGGAGTTTTACGAAGAGTCTGATCCTGGTACCGCCAATGCAGTAATGATTCGCAGTTGGATGGTGCAATTATCGGAATCCGGTATCGCCAATCGGAGCATACGACGGAAAATGTCGGCCCTAAAATCATTTTATCGCTACCTTATTAAGCAAGGGAGCATCGCAGGAAACCCACTTACCAGCATAATTTCCCCCAAAATTTCTAAACGCTTACCTATTTATGTGGAAGAGCGTGCCATGGCTCAGTTATTCAGAGACACTGACTTTCCAGAAGGATTTAAAGGCGTCCGTGATCATTTGATTGTAACCTTATTTTATGAAACCGGTATAAGATTATCGGAACTTATATCGTTAAAAGAAGGTAGTATAGAAAGGAGCAGAGGAATGATGAAAGTATTGGGGAAGAGGAATAAAGAGCGCATGGTGCCCATTTCAGATGTGGTTTTAGCACAAATCGACAAGTATTTAGATGAGAAGTCCAAATTTCCGCAAGCTGAAGGCGATTTTTTGCTTTTGAGTGATAGCGGAAAAAAACTTTACCCAAAATTTGTTCAGCGTAAGGTGAATTACTACCTTGGTGAAGTTTCTACCTTGGAGAAACGGAGTCCGCACGTATTGCGACACACATTTGCGACACACATGTTAAACAACGGAGCCGATTTAAATGCAATAAAAGAGATACTTGGGCATGCCAATCTTGCTGCTACTCAAGTATATACTCATAATTCGATAGAAAAATTAAAGCAAGTTCATCGTTTAACCCACCCGCGAGGCTAATCTCAAAGACCTATGCACTTAAAAGTTCATTCCATCCATTTCGATGCAGATCAGAAACTGATCAATTTTATCAATGACAAGATTGGGAAGCTAAATGTGTTTCACGATCAGATTATTGGTGGCGAAGTTTACTTACGTCTGGATAATTCAGACAGTAAAGAGAACAAAATAGCCGAGATTAAACTGGCAGTGCCAGGAAAAGACTTATTTGCGAAAAAGCAGTGTCGATCTTTTGAAGAAGCAACTGACACTGCTGTGGAAGCCTTAAGAAGACAAATTCGCAGGCACAAAACAAAGTCGGCGCGCGACTAGAAATGATGCTTTGAATATTTTTTTTCAAAGCTATTTGTAACGAAACGATCTTTCACTTACATTTGCACTCCTTTTCTACGGAAGGAGTGCTTTTTTTTGCGCAAATACTGAAGGAAGGAAAGAGCCGCCGGTGTAGCTCAGTTGGCTAGAGCAGCTGATTTGTAATCAGCAGGTCGTGGGTTCGAGTCCCTCTACCGGCTCCAGGAGTTGCTAAACGAAGCAACAAGAGAAATTGAAATATTATTTGGGGAGATACTCAAGCGGCCAACGAGGACAGACTGTAAATCTGTTGACCTAGTCTTCGCAGGTTCGAATCCTGCTCTCCCCACATTAATGAAGGTTTATCCTTTTTGGCGGGAGTAGCTCAGTTGGTAGAGCATCAGCCTTCCAAGCTGAGGGTCGCGGGTTCGAATCCCGTCTCCCGCTCCAAAAGTAGATAAGCCGATGTAGCTCAGCGGTAGAGCACTTCCTTGGTAAGGAAGAGGTCATGGGTTCAAGTCCCATCATTGGCTCGAATAAGTACTAGTAATAATTAACAAAACAAGGTCGCAGTACCAAATACGACTGGCTATGGCAAAAGAAACATTCGATCGTAAAAAACCGCACGTGAACATCGGTACCATCGGGCACGTAGACCATGGTAAGACCACCCTTACTGCAGCAATCACTGCAGTGCTGGCTAAGAAAGGTCTTTCTCAAGCACGCAGCTTTGATTCCATCGACAATGCACCGGAAGAAAAAGAGCGTGGTATTACCATTAACACCTCACACGTTGAGTATGAGACGGCTATCCGTCACTATGCTCACGTTGACTGTCCTGGTCACGCTGACTATGTGAAAAACATGGTTACTGGAGCAGCACAGATGGATGGTGCAATTCTTGTGGTGGCCGCTACGGATGGTCCTATGCCACAAACCCGTGAGCACATTCTGCTCGGTCGCCAAGTTGGTGTTCCGCGTATTGTTGTGTTCATGAACAAAGTAGATATGGTTGACGATTCAGAGCTTCTTGAGCTAGTTGAAATGGAAATTCGTGATCTTCTTTCGTTCTACAAGTACGACGGTGATAACACTCCTGTGATCCAAGGTTCTGCACTCGGTGCACTCAATGGTGAAGAGAAGTGGGAAGAAGCCGTAATGAGTCTTATGAACGCTGTTGATACTTGGATCGAAATTCCTGTTCGTGCGGTAGATAAGCCTTTCCTTATGCCTGTTGAAGATGTATTCTCGATCACTGGTCGTGGTACTGTTGCAACTGGTCGTATCGAATTAGGTACTATCCATACTGGCGATGAGGTTGATATCCTTGGTATGCAAGAAGAGAAAATGAAATCAGTAGTTACTGGTGTTGAGATGTTTCGTAAGATCCTCAACGATGGCCAAGCTGGTGATAACGTAGGTCTTCTTCTTCGTGGTGTCGACAAATCTAATATCCGTCGTGGTATGGTTATAGCCAAGCCAGGTTCTATTACTCCTCACACCATTTTCAAAGCTGAGATCTATGTTCTCAAAAAAGAAGAAGGTGGACGTCATACTCCATTCCACAACAGATACCGTCCTCAATTCTATTTCCGTACTACTGATGTAACCGGAGAAATAGAACTTGACGCTGGTCGTGAAATGGTTATGCCAGGTGATAACGTAACTATTACAGTTAACCTTATCGTTCCGGTAGCTATGGATAAAGGTCTTCGTTTCGCAATCCGCGAAGGTGGCCGTACCGTAGGTGCAGGACAGGTTACTGAGATTATTGCATAATCACTAAAGAATCGAAATTTTAATGAAGGTGGAATTGCCTGCTGGCGACCACCTTCATTTTCTGCATAATACGGGTGTAGCTCAGCTGGTTAGAGCATCGGTCTCCAAAACCGAGGGCCGTGGGTTCGAATCCTACCACCCGTGCAAAAGGTAAAAAGACATGTCAAGTTTAAAAACATACCTTTCTGAGTCGTACGACGAACTCGTGAATAAAGTAAGCTGGCCTACTTGGGCTGAATTGCAAACTAGCTCTATTCTGGTATTCGTCGCATCACTAATTATCGCTTTGCTGGTGTTCATTATGGACTTTATCTTCGGTGTAAATCCCGGTGATACATTCTGGAAAGGAATTCTCGGTTTCATGTATGAGTATTTGTTGAAATAAGCAAACATGGCAGACCTAGACAGGAAGTGGTATGTAGTCCGAGCCATTAGTGGTAAGGAAAAGAAAGTAAAAGAATACATCGAGAGTGAAATAAAAGCGCTCGGGTTGGAAGACTATGTAACACAAGTCCTCATTCCTACTGAAAAGATCTATCAGATCCGCAACGGTAAAAAAGTGAGCAAGGAACGGAATTATTTTCCGGGTTACGTATTGATTGAGGCAGCTCTCATCGGAGAGGTACCTCACGTTATTAAAAATATATCCAATGTGATCGGCTTTTTGGGTGCTGAGAAAAGAGGTCAGCCTATTCCTCTCAGAACTCAGGAAGTTAACCGCATCTTGGGTAAAGTTGATGAACTTGCCGATAGCGAAGAGGAATTGAACATTCCTTTTATAGTAGGTGAGACCGTAAAGGTAATCGACGGACCATTTAACAGTTTCCATGGAGTGATTGAAGAAATCAACGAAGACAAGAAGAAGTTGAAAGTGATGGTGAAAATCTTCGGTCGTAAAACGCCAGTGGAATTGGGTTATATGCAAGTAGAAAAAGAAAGTTAGTAATTATGTAACGAGCGACCTTGCGCCGGGGAGATGTCCACTTTTCAATGCTTCCCTTTGAACCGGTGCAGTAGCTATATAAACCATGTGAAATGGCCAAAGTAGTAGCAGCAATGATCAAGCTGCAGGTTCGTGGAGGAGCAGCAAATCCTTCGCCGCCAGTAGGACCAGCCCTTGGTAGCAAGGGCGTCAATATCATGGAGTTCTGTAAGCAGTTTAATGCTAGAACCCAAGATAAGGCGGGGAAAATTTTGCCAGTTTTAATTACGGTATATGCGGACAAATCGTTCGACTTCCTTATTAAAACGCCTCCGGCAGCTATCCAATTATTGGAAGCGGCTAAAGCAAAGAAGGGATCTTCTGAGCCTAACCGTAACAAAATTGGTAGCGTAACCTGGGAACAGGTACGAGCTATTGCAGAAGACAAAATGCCTGATCTCAATTGTTTCACGATGGAATCTGCCATGAGTATGGTGGCAGGTACCGCGAGAAGCATGGGACTCAGAGTAACCGGTCAAGCTCCATTCGAAGCCAAGTAACATCGTCAAAACAATGGGAAAGATTACAAAAAACCGTAAGGCAGTTATGGGAAAATACAATCCTGAAAAGGCGTATGATCTCAAAGAAGCTGCAAGCATCGTAAAGGACATCACTACATCGAAGTTCGACGCTGCTGTAGACATCGCTGTTCGCCTCGGCGTAGATCCCAGGAAATCCAACCAAATGGTTCGCGGTACTGTATCGCTTCCTCACGGAACCGGTAAAACTGTTCGCATTTTAGTTCTCTGCACCCCAGATAAGGAGCAGGAAGCCCGCGAAGCAGGAGCAGACCACGTTGGACTTGACGATTACCTGGAAAAGATTAAGGGCGGATGGACCGACGTTGACGTCATCATCACCACTCCTACCGTTATGGGTAAGGTCGGTGCTTTAGGTAGAATCCTCGGTCCTCGCGGACTGATGCCAAACCCAAAGACCGGAACCGTAACATTAGAAGTTGGCAAGGCTGTACAGGAAGTAAAGGCGGGTAAAATCGACTTTAAGGTGGACAAAAATGGAATTATCCATGCATCCATCGGAAAGGTTTCTTTTGAACCCTCAAAGATTGCAGACAATGCTAGAGAGCTTGTCTCCACTCTTCTTAGACTTAAACCTGCATCAGCAAAAGGCACCTACATTAAAAGCATCAGTATGTCCAGCACTATGAGCCCGGGCGTAAGTATTGAACCAAAAACGGTAGCAGGATAATCGCTCCGCTTAAATCAGCCAAAAAAATGACGAAGGATCAAAAAACCCATCTCATAGCTGAACTGTCGGAGAAGATTGCTTCCAGCAATGTATTCTATCTGGCAGATACTTCAGCGCTTAGCGCAGAGGTTACTCAGATGTTGCGCCGCGAATGTTTTAATAAAGAAGTTGGTCTTCGCGTTGTGAAGAACACTCTTTTGCGCAAAGCTCTTGAGCAAATCGAAGGCAAAGACTTTTCAGAATTATATGGAACACTTACCGGTCATACCGCAGTGCTCTTCTCTGAAACAGGAAATGCCCCAGCTAAACTCATCAAGGATTTCAGAAGAAAGTATCCAAAACCTATTCTGAAAGCTGCATATGTTGAAGAAACTGTTTACATCGGCGATGAACTTCTAGATTCTCTCGTAGCTATCAAAAGCCGCGAAGAACTTATCGGAGACATCGTGGGACTCTTGCAGTCTCCCGCACGCAATGTTATTTCTGCCCTTCAATCAGGCGGAACTACTATCGCTGGCGTCGTAAAAACACTTTCCGAACGCTAAAAATTCATTTAATCACAGAACCCCTTTTTAACACCGTAATACTATGGCGGATATCAAAGCAATGGCGGAATCGCTCGTAAACCTCACAGTAAAAGAGGTAAACGAACTCGCTAAAATCCTCAAAGACGAATATGGCATTGAGCCTGCTGCAGCTGCTGCAGTAATGGTTGCTCCTGGTGCTGGTGCCGGTGGCCCAGTGGAAGAAGAAAAAACTTCGTTTGACGTAATCCTTAAAGAAGCTGGACCTAACAAGCTTGCAGTTGTAAAACTGGTAAAAGAGCTTTCAGGTTTAGGTCTTAAAGAAGCGAAAGACGTAGTTGATAAAGCTCCGGCTCCTATTAAGGAAGGAGTGCCGAAAGACGAGGCAGAATCTCTGAAGGCACAACTTACTGAAGCGGGCGCCACCATTGAGATCAAATAAGATTTTAAGCTTTAAGCGCAAAGGGTTAGGCCTTGACTTTTGTCTAGGCCTATACCCTTTTATGCGCTGAACCCGTTTTTCAGGGCTCATCCTTCTGTTAGTTCTTTCCGTTGTACCCTAACATCTAAGGCCTTGGTCACAAAAAGTATTTTTCCGGAGCGCCTGAGCTTTGCCTCAGCTATCTCCAACTTTGATTACCCAGATTTCCTCGAAATCCAGGTTAAATCATTCATGGAATTTTTCCAACTTGATACTAACCCTGATAACAGAACCCAAGAAGGGCTCTTCAAGGTTTTTCAAGAAAATTTCCCAATCACTGATACCAGAAATCAGTTTGTCTTGGAATTCCTAGACTATTTCGTTGATCCTCCCCGATATGATATCGAAGAGTGCATCGAAAGAGGTCTTACCTACAGCGTTCCGCTTAAGGCCAAACTCCGACTATTCTGTAACGATCCTGAACACGAAGATTTTGAAACCATCGTGCAGGACGTTTATCTTGGTACTATCCCGTACATGACTCCACAGGGGTCTTTCGTGATTAACGGCGCTGAACGTGTTATCGTTTCGCAATTACACCGTTCTCCGGGAGTATTCTTCGGTCAAAGCCGTCATGCTAACGGTACCAAGCTCTACAGCGCTAGAATTATCCCCTTCAAAGGTTCCTGGATCGAATTCGCTACGGATATCAATAATGTGATGTATGCGTACATCGACAGAAAGAAAAAACTTCCTGTTACTACCTTGCTTCGCGCTATTGGTTACGAAAGCGATAAAGACATCCTCTCCATTTTTGATCTCGCTGACGAAATCAAAGTGAGCAAAGCCGCTGTTAAAAGAGTGGTTGGAAGAAGGCTCGCTGCACGTGTTCTTAAAACATGGATAGAAGATTTCGTCGATGAAGATACTGGTGAAGTGGTTTCTATCGAACGGAACGAGATGCTTATAGACCGCGAAATTGTTCTCGATAAAGATCACGTAGATCTTATCGCAGATGCCGGTGTGAAAAGCATCATCCTACACAAAGAAAATATTAATGCTGCTGATTTCAGCATTATATACAATACACTTCAAAAAGATACTTCCAACTCGGAAAAGGAAGCGGTAGAATACATTTACCGTCAGCTTCGTAATGCTGAACCACCGGATATGGAAACCGCAAGAAGCGTGATCGATAAACTCTTCTTCTCTGAGCAACGTTATGACCTCGGTGAAGTAGGACGTTTCCGTATCAATCGCAAACTTGGCGTTGATGTAGCTTATACGCAGCGTACTCTTACTAAAGACGATATTATTTCAATCATCAAATATCTCATCAAACTGGTGAATTCTCAGGCTGATGTGGATGATATCGATCACCTTTCTAATCGTCGCGTTCGTACTGTTGGTGAACAGCTTTATAGCCAGTTCTCAGTAGGTCTGGCTCGTATGGCTCGCACCATCCGTGAAAGAATGAACGTTCGTGATAATGAGGTGTTCACTCCTGCGGATTTGATTAACGCGAAGACTCTTTCTTCGGTTATCAATTCCTTCTTTGGTACCAACCAGCTTTCACAATTCATGGATCAGACTAATCCGCTTTCTGAGGTAACTCACAAGCGCAGAATGTCTGCTCTCGGACCCGGTGGTCTTTCCCGTGAACGCGCAGGTTTCGAAGTTCGTGACGTTCACTATACCCACTACGGTCGGTTGTGTACCATCGAAACTCCTGAAGGCCCTAACATCGGATTGATTTCTTCGCTCTGTGTATTTGCTAAAGTTAACCGTCTCGGATTCATCGAAACACCATATCGCAAAGTCGAGAATGGTAAAGTTAATTTGAAAACGGATACCATCATTTACCTCAGTGCTGAAGAAGAAGATACCAAAGTAATTGCTCAGGCAAATGCTAAAATAGACGAAAAGGGTGTTTTCAAAAACGCGGTAGTAAAAGCGCGTCTCGAAGGTGACTTCCCTGTTGTGGAGCCGAAGGATGTTAATCTGATGGACGTTGCTCCAAATCAGATTGCATCTATTGCGGCTTCTTTGATTCCGTTCCTCGAACACGATGATGCCAACCGTGCTCTGATGGGCTCTAATATGATGCGCCAGGCTGTGCCTCTTATTCAGCCTGAAGCGCCAATTGTTGGAACTGGTCTTGAAGCTTATGTTGCTCGCGATTCACGTGTTCTTATTACTGCGGAAGGTGAAGGTGTGGTTGATTATGTTGATGCTGATGAGATTCGCATCAAATACAAGCGCAGTGAAGATGAAGAGCTTATAAGCTTCGATTCGGATATTAAAGTTTACAAACTCACGAAGTTTAAGAAAACTAACCAAAGTACTTGCATGAACCTCAAGCCAATTGTGGCTCGTGGTCAACATGTAAAAAATGGTCAGGTGCTTTGCGAAGGATATGCTACTCTTGGAGGAGAACTCGCTCTTGGAAGAAACCTTAAAGTGGCATTCATGCCTTGGAAGGGTTATAACTTCGAGGATGCGATTGTGATCTCTGAGCGTGTTGCACGTTATGATATATTCACTTCTATCCATATCGATGAGTACATTCTTGAAGTGCGCGATACAAAGCGTGGTCTTGAAGAATTAACTTCAGATATTCCAAACGTATCGGAAGAAGCAACCCGTGATCTCGATGAAAACGGCTTGATTCGTATCGGTGCGGAAGTAAAAGAAGGCGATATTCTGATCGGTAAAATCACTCCAAAAGGAGAGACAGATCCATCACCAGAAGAAAAACTTTTACGAGCCATTTTTGGTGACAAAGCAGGTGACGTAAAAGATGCTTCACTTAAAGTTCCACCATCAGTGGAAGGTGTGGTAATCAACAAAAAACTTTTCTCTCGTGCTATCAAAGATCGCAAGTCTAAGACTTCGGATAAATCATTGATCGATGCACTTGATAAGGAGTTTGATCGCGATGCTGCCGAACTGAAGAAAGTATTAGTTGACAAACTTCTGAAAGTCTTAAATGTAAAGGTTTCTCAAGGTGTTTTCAATTACTATAAAGAAGAGCAAATTAAAAAAGGAGTGAAGTTCACTCAGAAAGCTCTTCAATCCTTGGATTATTCTACCATTAATGCAGATAACTGGACGAAGGAAGATGATTGTAATTTGCTTGTAAAACATGCGATTCACAATTTCAACCTGAAGCACAATGACCTTCTTGGTGCATATAAGCGCAAGAAGTTCCAAGTAACTGTTGGTGATGAGCTACCTGCTGGTATCGTAAAACTTGCTAAAGTATATCTCGCTCAGAAGCGTAAGCTGAAAGTGGGTGATAAAATGGCGGGCCGTCACGGTAACAAAGGTATTGTTGCGAAAATTGTTCGAGATGAAGACATGCCGTTCCTAGAAGATGGAACTCCAGTTGACATCGTACTCAATCCGCTTGGTGTACCTTCTCGTATGAATCTTGGACAGATATATGAAACTGTACTTGGTTGGGCAGGTTTGAAGTTGGGTAGAAAATTCGCAACACCAATTTTTGATGGCGCTACCATTGAAGATATCGAAGAACTAATCAAAGAGGCAGGTATTCCAACTTTGGGGTCCACCTACCTTTACGATGGCGGAACAGGTGATCGTTTTCACCAGCCGGCTACAGTAGGTGTAATTTACATGCTTAAACTGGCGCACATGGTTGATGATAAGATGCACGCTCGTTCTATCGGACCTTACTCTCTCATTACTCAGCAGCCTCTTGGTGGTAAAGCACAGTTTGGTGGTCAGCGTTTTGGTGAGATGGAGGTTTGGGCACTCGAAGCCTTTGGTGCTGCTCATATTCTGCAGGAGATTCTCACAGTAAAATCCGATGACGTGGTTGGCCGTGCGAAAGCATACGAAGCCATTGTTAAAGGTGATACTATGCCAACTCCTGGAATTCCGGAATCATTCAACGTATTGTTGCATGAACTCCGCGGATTAGGTCTGAACATTTCAATGGACTGATTGATTAACGACTCATCAAAGAAATAAAATGCAAGTCGCTCAAAAGAGAATTACCAGAACTAACAGTGATTTTAAAACCATCACTATAAGTCTTGCTTCACCGGAGCAAATCCTCGAGCAATCGCACGGGGAAGTGCTAAAGCCTGAAACAATCAACTATCGCACCTATAAACCGGAGCGCGATGGATTGTTTTGTGAGCGTATTTTCGGTCCTGTAAAGGATTACGAATGTCATTGCGGTAAGTACAAGAGAATTCGTTACAAAGGCATCGTATGCGATCGCTGCGGAGTTGAAGTAACGGAAAAGAAAGTACGACGTGAGCGTATGGGCCATATCCAACTGGTAGTTCCAGTTGCGCATATTTGGTACTTCCGCTCACTTCCTAACAAAATCGGTTACCTGCTTGGTTTGCCAACAAAAAAGCTTGATCAGATTATTTACTACGAACGATATGTTGTAGTAAATACAGGTTCGGCGGTAAACAAAGATGGCGTTGCCCTTTCGATTTTTGATTTCCTTACTGAAGAAGAGTATTTGGATATTCTGGATACTGTTCCAAAAGAAAACCAATACCTAGACGATAAAGATCCGAATAAGTTTGTAGCGAAAATGGGTGCTGAGGCATTGCATGATTTGCTTTCAAACGTGAATCTCGATGGATTATCATACGACCTTCGCGATCAGGCAGGTAGAGAAACTTCACAGCAACGTAAAAACGAAGCTTTGAAGCGTTTGCAGGTGGTTGAAGCGTTTCGTGATGCCAATCTCCGCATTAAAAATAAGCCGGAATGGATGATTGTGCGCGTTGTGCCTGTTATTCCACCGGAATTGCGCCCTCTTGTTCCTCTAGATGGTGGCCGTTTTGCCACCTCCGATCTCAATGATCTTTACCGCAGGGTAATTATCAGAAATAATCGTCTGAAGCGTCTTATCGAAATCAAAGCTCCTGATGTGATTCTCCGTAATGAGAAACGTATGCTTCAGGAAGCAGTTGACTCATTATTTGATAACTCGCGTAAGGCAAGTGCTGTTAAAACCGAATCTAACCGCCCTCTGAAATCGCTTTCAGACAGTTTGAAAGGTAAGCAAGGTCGTTTCCGTCAGAACCTTCTCGGTAAGCGTGTTGACTATTCAGCTCGTTCCGTAATTGTTGTTGGTCCTGAATTGAAACTGCACGAGTGCGGTCTTCCAAAAGATATGGCTGCTGAGCTTTTTAAGCCGTTTATCATTCGTAAAATGATAGAGCGCGGTATTGTAAAAACAGTGAAATCAGCCAAGAAAATCGTTGACAAGAAAGAGCCTGTAGTTTGGGATATTCTTGAAAGCGTATTGAAAGGTCACCCTGTATTGCTCAACCGTGCCCCAACGCTTCACCGTTTAGGTATTCAGGCATTCCAGCCAAAACTTATCGAAGGAAAAGCAATCCAGTTGCACCCTCTTGTTTGTACAGCATTTAACGCTGACTTTGACGGTGACCAAATGGCGGTTCACCTTCCTTTGGGCAATGCGGCTATTCTGGAAGCTCAACTTTTGATGTTGGCTTCTCATAACATTCTTAACCCTGCAAATGGCGCTCCAATCACCGTTCCTTCTCAGGACATGGTACTGGGACTTTACTACATTACCAAGGGTAAAGAAAATACTCCAGAAGCACCGGTTAAGGGTTCAGGTAAAACCTTCTATTCTCCCGAAGAGGTGACCATCGCTTATAACGAAGGTAAACTTGATCTGCACGCATACATTAAAGTACGTTGGGCAGATATTGAGGGCAAGACGCAAATTATTGATACCACTGCCGGTCGTGTACTTTTCAACGATTTAGTACCTAAGGAAGTAGGTTATATCAACCAAGTTCTTACCAAGAAAGCGCTTCGTGATATTATTGGTGATATTATCAAAGAAGTAGGAACTGCAAGAACTGCTGAATTCCTCGATGATATTAAGCATCTTGGATTCCAAATGGCATTCAAAGGCGGACTTTCTTTCAAACTCAGCGATGTAATCATCCCTGAAGAAAAAGAAAAGCTCGTTGAAGAAGCTGGGGCTAAGGTTGCTGAGGTAATGGAGAACTATAACATGGGTCTTATTACCAATAACGAACGATACAACCAGATTATCGATATCTGGACACATACTAACTCCAAGCTTACTAATATTCTGATGGATCGCATTAAGAGCGATCGCCAGGGATTCAATTCCATCTATATGATGTTTGACTCCGGAGCACGTGGTTCTAAAGAGCAGATTCGTCAGCTTTCCGGAATGCGTGGTCTGATGGCTAAACCACAGAAATCTGCGGCTACAGGAGGTCAGGACATCATCGAAAATCCTATCCTTTCTAACTTTAAAGAAGGTCTTTCGATTTTGGAGTACTTCATTTCAACTCACGGGGCACGTAAAGGTCTTGCGGATACAGCTCTTAAAACAGCAGATGCCGGTTACCTTACCCGTCGTTTGGTTGACGTTGCTCAAGACGTTATTATTACAGAGCATGACTGCGGAACTCTCCGTGGCATTATGGCTACTGCACTCAAAAAGAGTGATGAAATTGTTGAATCATTATACGATCGTATTCTAGGTCGCGTAACGGTTCACGACATTCTCAATAGTGACGGTGAACTTATTGTTGCTTCTGGTGAGGAGATCCGAGAGAATGCTGCCAAAGCTGTTGATGCAATGGGTCTTGAAGAAGTTGAAATTCGCTCAGTACTTACTTGTGAAACCAAGCAAGGATGTTGCTCTAAGTGTTACGGACGTTTCCTTGCTACAGGCCGAATGACGCAGGTAGGTGAAGCTGTAGGTGTAATCGCTGCTCAGTCAATTGGTGAGCCAGGTACACAGCTTACACTTCGTACCTTCCACGTGGGTGGTGCTGCATCAGGTATGTCTGAAGAGAGCAATCTTCGTGCTAAGAGCAGTGGTAGAGCCGAATTCGAAGAACTTCGCACGGTTAAGCGTAAGCTAGCCGACGGAACAATCGAAGAAGTGGTGGTATCGCGTTCTACTGAATTAAAAATTATTGACGAGAGGTCGGGCTTAGCTTTAGCAACTATGAACCTTCCTTATGGTTCTAAACTCTATACCAAGCAAAGTGCTCAAATCAATAAAGGAGATATCATTTGCGAATGGGATCCTTATAACTCTGTAATTATCACTGAGGTACCGGGTAAAATCCATTTCGACGGAGTAGCTGAAAACGTTACTTTCCGCGAAGAAATGGACGAACAAACTGGTTTCACCGAAAAGGTAATTATCGAGAGCCGCGATAAAAAGATGAACCCTTCTATTCAGATTGTGAAAGGAAAGGGCAAAGACAATGAACCTTTGAGAATGTATTCTATTCCTGTAGGGGCTCATATCTCGGTAAATGAAGGTGATGCAATTGGTGAAGGTGAAATCATAGCTAAGATTCCACGTTCAGGTGGCCGTTCAGGTGATATCACCGGAGGTTTGCCGCGCGTTACTGAGCTTTTTGAAGCTCGTAATCCTTCTAATCCTGCTATCGTTTCTGAAATTGATGGTATCGTTACTTACGGTAAAATCAAACGCGGTAATCGTGAGATTCAGGTTGAGTCGCGCACTGGCGAAAAGATGAAGTACTTGGTTCCGCTTTCTAAGCATATCCTGGTGCAGGAAAATGACTATATCAAAGCCGGTTCAGCTCTTTCTGATGGTGCTATTACTCCATCTGATATTCTGGCTATCGAAGGTCCAACTGCTGTGCAAGAGTACATCGTGAACGAAGTTCAGGAAGTATATCGCTTGCAGGGTGTGAAAATCAACGATAAGCACTTTGAAGTTATAGTTCGTCAGATGATGCGTAAAGTAATTATCGAAGATCAAGGTGATACTCGTTTCCTCGAAAAGCAAGCTATCGATAAGGTAGACTTCATGGGAGAAAACGATATGATCTATGGTCAGGTTGTAATTACGGATTCAGGAGATTCTGAAGATCTTCGTCCGGGTATGATGATTACTGCGAGAAGACTTCGTGATGAGAATTCTAAACTTCGTCGCTTAGATAGAAAGCTTGTTGAAGCGAGGGATGCTATTCCTGCTACATCAAGAACCTTGCTACAAGGTATCACCAGAGCTTCGCTTCAGACTAAATCCTTTATCTCGGCGGCTTCCTTCCAGGAGACTACCAAGGTATTGAATGAGGCTGCGGTAAGCGGTAAGGTGGATGACTTGTTAGGTCTGAAAGAAAACGTTATTGTTGGTCACTTGATTCCTGCTGGTACTGGTGTTCGCCGTCACCACAATTTGATAGTTGCCAATAAGGATGATTATAATGCTATCAGAAGCGGAAAAGTAGAAGCTGCTGCTGAGGAATAATCTTCCTTTAAACGGAATAATAAAGAGGCTGACTCATGTGAATGAGGCAGCCTCTTTTCTTTTGATAAGAACTTTTGGAAGTTTTTTGTGTCGTAAAAGGCGAATATGGAATAGTAAAAGAACGCAAATAATTTTTGCCTTTCGTACTCCTTGTTTTTGGCGATTTTTGAGTTGCTAATTCAAAGAATCTACCGCAGATCGCCTTTGAAATTTACGGATTAACCCCGCTTTCCGCAGGCTTTTGCTCGCTCTGATAACCGAACAAGCGCTTTTCTTTGATTATGGTATCTACATAAGTTGGAACCAATTCTTCCCAACCCTCTTGTCCCGTGCGAATCATCCTCAAACATTCTCTGGAATATATATCCAAAACCTGTTGATTATAATCCTCTATATCAACAATTCTCTTATTGTAGGAAAGATATTCAAACAATGGGCGAATCCTTGGATGAATAGGCATAGTATGACTCTTCAACAATTCACCCGTAGCTTCATTTTTCCATGGGTACAAATACACTTTCAGGTCTCTCGAGAACATGACACCAAAAGCTTCCATAATACCGCCATTCAAATTGCGGTAATATTTTTCATTAAAAACCTCAATCATGTTATTTACCCCCATGATAATGCCCATGCGCCTCTTGGTAAATCTCGAAAAATACTCCACCAATTTATAATATTTCATATAATTGGAAATGAGTACTGTTTGCCCCAGCGAACACAAGATATCAGCCCGGTCTAAAAAGTCCTTCTCATCAATATCTCCTTCAGCGCTGAGGTTATTAAGGGTAATTTCAAACAATACTTGAATATTAGTAGGATCAACCCTCTGCTCTTTTTCGAAAAGCTTAAAGCCTTTCATAATCATATCGATATTCACCTTAGTAACAGGTCGGAAACTGCCGCGAATAGCCAGAATGTTCTTCTTGTACAACACATCTGATGCTTGAAGATTTTCTCCATCAGGTGAGAAAATAACAGCATCCGTCATTCCATTTTTTACCAATTGCAAACTCATTAAACGATTGTCCACATTTGTAAAATCAGGACCACTAAACTCAATGGTATCAATTTCTACCTGCTCACGACTCAGATTATCGTATAATGAAAGCAGGAACTCTTTTGGCTTCTTATGAAAGAAGTAACAAGCATATAAAAGATTCACTCCGATGGTGCCGCAGGTAACCTGTTGGATCAAAGCTTCATTTTCATGAAGTCTCACGTGAAAAATTACAGTACTCGGTTCAGCGTTGGCATTCGTTTGAAATTTAACGCCAATCCAGCCATGCCCTTGAATCGTTTTTTGATAGTTAATAGTGGCAATGGTATTTGCAAAAGAGAAGAATTTTTTGGTAGGATGATTTTTCCTCGGTAAACGATCCACAATAAGATTGTACTCATGTTGGAGCATGTTGAGAACGCGCGGTTTGCAAACGTATCTACCATTGGTTTCGATGCCGTAAATTGCATCGGAAAAGTCTTTGTCGTAAGCCGACATCGCTTTTGCTATAGTTCCGGAAGCACCACCGGCTCTGAAGAAATGTCTTACCACTTCTTGTCCGGCGCCAATTTCGGCAAATGTGCCGTAAATGTCCTGGTTAAGATTGATCCTTAGCGCCTTTTGTTTGGCCGATAAGATCACCCGTTCAAGTTCCAATTTCTTTCCTTTTATGAGAGGTTGCTCACAAAGTTACCTTATCTTCCTGAGCCAAGGTATAAATCACTGTACTTTTATGATGTTATTTTTTGCAATGCATGCAGAATGATCTGATTGAAATCGTTTTTCTTGGTACGGGAACTTCGCAAGGAGTTCCTGTAATTGCCTGTGAATGCGATGTTTGTACTTCTAATGATCCCCGTGATAATAGATTGAGAACCTCGATCATGCTTTCATATCGGGGAAAAAATATCGTGATTGATTCCGGTCCTGATTTCCGGCAACAAATGCTTCGTCAAAAAGTGATGCATCTCGATGCCATTGTTTACACTCATGAACATAAGGATCATGTGGCGGGAATGGATGACGTGAGGGCTTATAATTACAAGCAGCAAAGCGATATGCAATTGTATGGGAGTTTTCGGGTGGAAGAGGCTATTCGTCGTGAGTTTCATTATGCATTCACAGAAAAGAAATATCCAGGAATTCCGGAAGTGGTTTTTAATCGTATTGATAATGACCCTTTTCATCTTTTGGGTCTCCATTTTATTCCGGTGGAAGTTATGCACTATCACTTGCCGGTTCAGGGATTTCGAATTAACGATATCAGTTACATCACGGATGCGAATTATATCGCTCCCGAAGAAATCGAAAAGATTAAAGGTTCTCGAATTCTCATCATAAATGCCTTGAGAAAACAAAGTCATCCTAGTCATTTCAATCTGGAGGAAGCGTTGCAATTAATTGAGCAAATCAAACCTCAACAAGCCTATCTAATCCATATTTCACATCTCATGGGTAAACATGCTGATGTGGCAAATGAATTGCCAAAAGGGGTGCAGATTGCCTGGGATGGGTTGAGGATTTGTTGATCTGATCGAATTCCAGAAAGGAATTTCCCGCAGATCCCGCAGATCCCGCAGATTTTCGCAGAGATTAATTTGTGATTTGAGAACCTAACATTTCTGCATTTTATCTGCCTTTAACCTGCGGGAAACTTCTATAATTTGCCAATTAACCTCCGCTCGTTGAAATATTAATAGATATTTAACATGCTTCAAAAAAGATATTCCTACATTTTAGTAACATATTTAATGCTAAAACCGTCGTAGGCTCATGCGGAAACTTTACCTCTCATTTTTCACTTGAGCATGCATCAGTTCCCATGCTCAAGTGATTCAGGAACACTTTGGTGCCGGGCAAAGCTTGGGCATTTCGGTCACGTCCAGCAGTCAGAGCAATGGTACAAATGCCAATTCTACCATTAATGGAAACGGACTGGATCAGCAATTTGATGAGGCCTCTCGATTTCTCGGACAAGCAAGTCTCGGAGCCAACAATGAATTGATTACATACGTGGCGAGCATCGGAGCCGAAAATTGGATCGATGAACAATTCGCATCAGGAATGGTCAATTTCAGGGATACCACCCAAATGATTTGGGATGAGTTCGTTCTTGATTATGCCGATCAATGGGGACCCGATGAAGTTTTTGGCAATGACGCACTATTTCCAATTGCTACCTATTGGCGAATGGCATGGTGGAATAACGTTATGAAATCAGATGACCAACTCCGACAAAGAGTGGCCCTTGCATTGAGCGAAATTATGGTGGTATTAGAAAAATCCCAACTCGAACTTCATGCAATGGGATTGGCAGATTATTACGATCAACTCTATCACAATGCTTTTGGGAATTACCGCGATCTGATTGAAGATGTAACCCTGCATCCATCCATGGGCTTCTATCTCAGTCATCTGAATAATGAAAAATCAAATGAAGAATTAAATATTCATCCGGATGAAAATTATGCCCGCGAAGTGATGCAGTTATTCAGCATAGGATTATATGAACTCAATATAGATGGGAGCTTGGTTTTGGATCAAAACGATGCTCCAGTACCAACTTATAATAATGATGATATTAAGGAATTTGCTAAAATATTTACTGGACTAGGTCCCGCATAATATTGGCAGATGTAGCAGTATTTGTCGGAAATACCAGTAATTTATGATAATTTAAATAATATGGTTCAAATTATAAATATGTATATTCAAATGCAAATGTTTGAGGAGTGGCATGAGCCGGGTGAAAAGTATTTGCTAAACGCTCAGGTAGTGCCAGCGGGACAAACAGGATTGGAAGATATTTCGGATGCCCTCGACAATCTTTACAATCATCCTAATGTTGGACCATTTATTGGAAAGCAATTAATTAAGCGATTGGTGAAATCTAATCCAAGCCCCGAATATATAGAGCGCGTGGCTTCCGCATTTAATGATAATGGAGAAGGAGTGCGGGGTGATATGAAAGCAGTGATTAAAGCTATTTTATTGGATGAATAAGCTCGCAATTGTGAATGGATTGATTTGCCATCAAGCGGAAAAATGCGCGAGCCACTTATAAGATACACGCAATTTATGCGCGCTTTTGATGCCAATAATGAAAGCGGAAAACTTTGGAATGGCGCATACACTTTTGAATTTGTTTGCAAACAACATGTATTAGCTGCGCCAAGCGTTTTCAATTTCTTTTTGCCCGCACATTCTCCTCACGGACCTATATTCGATCAGGGATGAGTAGCTCCCGAATTCGAAATTCTCACTTCAGCCAATGCCATGAATTATATAAATTTGGTTTATGCCTGGTTATTGAGCGATAAGTACATGGAAGTAACGGCACAAGCCAGTAGCAGCGAGTTCGGATTTCCGGAATTTAATGAAGCACTCTTGAATCCTGCCGATAAAGTAGCATTGGATCTCAGTGATGAAATTGCATTGGCCGATAATCCTGCGCTGCTTATGGAACGACTCGATTTGATTTTAACCGGCGGAACCATGTCGGATGAAAGCAAAGAAAGTATAGCAGATTTAGTTACAACGCTTGCATTTTTTGATGAGGCAGTAGCCGTTAAAGCCGGAATTTTTCTCACTATAATTTGTCCAGATTATGTGATCCAGAAATAAATTCACTAAAGAAATTAAGGGGATTTCGAGAAGAAAATTCCTCGGACAGGCGAGCTGTGCAGCCATTGGAACCACCACATTTCTGAATTCTTTCTTGAATTTGGGAATGGTAAGTGCACTCTCTGCAAAAACGCACCGTTCTTTCTTTTCGCCTCCGCCACCAGAAGATTATAAAGCATTAGTTTGTATTTTACTCGCTGGTGGAAATGACAGTTTCAATATGCTGGTTCCGTATTCCAATAATGTGTATAATGAATACGCCCAAACCCGCTCCAATCTTGCTCTTCCTCAAGGTGAACTACTTCCTTTAAACTATACGGATGGCAATGGAAATCAGTTTGCGGTTCATCCATCTATGCCTGAGTTGCAAGGCCTTTTTAATGAGGGAAAAGCGGCATTTGTTTCCAACGTAGGAACGCTTTTACAACCCACTAGCAAGGCTGAAATATTGGCCGGAACTGCTCCACTACCATTGGGTTTATTGTCGTATGCGGATCAGATTCAACAATGGCAAACATCATTACCTCAAGATCGTTCTTCCAAAGGTTGGGGCGGAAGAATGGCCGATATTCTTTATACACTTAATGAAAATCCCAATGTTTCCATGAGCATTTCATTGGCTGGTGTAAATACTTTTCAAACCGGCAATGAAATAATTGAATTCGCTGTTCAGAATTCTGGAAATGGATCAGTTGGAATTGCCATGTTTGATGCGCAAGACCCATTCAATCAACTACTGTCAGGCACTGCACAAAGCTTGCTGAATCAGCAGTACAGCGATGTATTCAAACAAACGTATCGCGATAAAGTGATTAATTCACAAGCACAACATGAATTATTTAACGCATCTATAGGTGCCGTTCCTCCATTCGCTACTCAGTTCACGCAGTCTAATCCGGTTTCAAAAAAATCTAGAAATGATTGCCAGAACAATTGCAGCACAAGATGCACTAGGACATAGTCGTCAAACCTTTTTCCTCAATTTTGGAGGATGGGATCATCATGATGAGGTGCTCAATAATCAAATGAATATGCTCAGTTTAGTGAGTCAAGGTTTGCAGGAATTTAATGCCGCTATGGAAGAAATTGGGCAATCGCAAAAAGTGACCACATTCACTATTTCTGATTTTGCGCGCAGCCTCGGATCCAACGGAAATGGAACCGATCATGCTTGAGGCGGAAATGCTATTGTGATGGGTGGAAGCGTAAACGGAGGACAAATTTATGGTCAGTACCCAAGTCTAGTTTTGGGTTCTGAACAGGAAGTAGGAGGAGGAGTTTTGATTCCTACTATTTCGGCAGATGAGTATTTTGCCGAACTCGCGCTATGGATGGGATTGCCGATTTCTGATTTCGAATACGTGCTTCCCAACCTCAATAATTTCTACTATATCAATAACGGACAGCCTTTGGGCTTCATGAATAGTTGAGTATGAAAAAGCATATTTATAAATTCATTATATCGCTTATTTTATTCCATGGAAATGGAGTAATGGCGCAATGCGAATTTGATGCACATTCCGTTAATTGGGAAGACGCATGGCTCAGTTGTGAAACTTCTGTTAATCCCAATACGGAGAGAGGAGAGGGACATTGGATCATGTACGATTTAGGCAGTCCCAAAGCCCTATTTCAAAGCCATTTTTGGAATTGTAATGTACCGGGATCTACAGGATTGGGAATCCGAAATTGTTATTTCGATCTCAGCATCAACGCTCAGGATTGGGAAAGTTGGGGGACGATGGAAATTGCCGAAGCATCAGGCAGCAACTCCTATCAGGGAATCGATGGACCTTATTTAGATGGAATAATCGGGCGCTATTTATTGATCAGTATTCAGAGCAATTGGGATGGGGATGATTGCAGCGGATTTGCAGAACTCAAAGTCGATTATGAGGATTTGTCCACCGATCTACCAGAAGCATCAGCTTTGGCCTTTGATCTCTTTCCTGTACCAGCCGACCAGAGCTTAGTGATGCGTCACTATGATCAAGGAAACATGAGCATACAGGTTTTTGACATGAGCGGTGCCTTGGTTTTTTCCGAGCGCATCAACAGCTCAACCTCCTACCTCAATGTGAGCCAATGGACTGCAGGTTTGTATGTGATGATGCTGAGCAATAATGAAGGCATCACTCATTCCAAAAGATTCATGGTAGCGCATTAATTCTGCATTTCGACATTGCTTTCCCTAACTTTGCCCCATGGGAAGCAAATTGCTGTATTATTTATTGATTTGGCCAATTTCCAGATTGCCGTTTTTCTTGCTATATAGGCTCTCCGACCTGTTTTTTGTTGTTTTGTTTTACTTCGCTGGTTATCGCAAAAAACTAGTGATGAAAAACCTGCGCAATTCTTTTCCTGAAAAATCCGAAAAGGAATTAAAAAGCATATCCAGAGCCTTTTATCGGCATTTCTGCGATCTCATAGTTGAAGCACTTAAAGGCTTTTCTATTTCCGAAAAGAGCGCCCGGGAACGTATGTTTTCCAAGGATACCTCCCTCCTCCAAAAATATGCCGATGAAAAGCGAAAAGTGTTATTGGTAGCAGGACATTACAATAATTGGGAGCTCTTCGCCAATGCCGGAGCCTTACAAATCCCTATGAAGCTCATCGGTATTTACAAAAAATTGCGCGATCCCTTTATGGATCAGCAGGTACAGCTAACTCGCGCTAAACATGGTTGCATTTTAGTGTCATCCAAGGAAACTGTTAAAGCATTTGAAGATTACGAAGCTCCTGTAGTTATTGCATTTGCTATGGATCAGGCTCCGGTAAGTTCGAGCAAATCTTATTGGATGAACTTTCTCAATCAGGATACCGCCATACTTTTTGGATCGGAGAGATATGCTAAAAAGTACGATACCCCGGTAGTTTTCGGACAAATTATCAAAGTAAAGCGAGGTTATTACGAATTGAAATTTACTCTCCTTTGCGATAAACCGAATGAAACGGCTTACGGAGAAATTACAGAGAAAATGACCCGGTTTTTAGAAGGAATCATCATAGAAAAGCCTGAGTATTGGCTTTGGACGCATAAACGATGGAAACGCAGACGTGATGATGGCACCTGAGCGCATGGAAAAACCTGCTATTCCGTTGGCAGAACGAATGAGACCCCGCAAGTTGGACGATTATGTGGGGCAAAGTCATTTGGTGGGTGAGAATGCCCCGCTGCGACAAGTCATTCGTTTCGGACAAATTCCATCTATGATTTTTTGGGGACCTCCAGGAGTGGGGAAAACGACCCTCGCCAGTATTTTATCTGAAGAACTCAAAACGCCATTTTACACGCTTAGCGCAATCAGTTCGGGAGTGAAAGATATTCGCGAAGTGATTGACAAAGTGAAAAGTCAGGGTATGTTCGGAAATCGAAATGCTATTCTTTTCATTGATGAGATTCATCGTTTTAGCAAATCTCAGCAGGATTCTTTATTGGGTGCAGTTGAAAAAGGCATCATCACTTTGGTTGGAGCAACAACTGAAAATCCATCCTTCGAAGTGATTCCGGCGTTGCTTTCCCGTTGTCAGGTGTATGTAATGAAAACCTTTGAGGAAAAGGATTTGCTGGAATTATTGCATCGTTCTATTGCGAATGATATCTGGTTAAAAGCCAGAGGAGTGGAATTGAAAGAAACCGAAGCACTCTTGCGATTATCGGGAGGTGACGGACGGAAATTACTCAATGTACTCGAAATGGTGGTTGCGGCTACAGATGAGAGTCCTGTTGAAATCACTGATGAACTTTGCATGAGCATTGTACAGCAGCACATGGCGATGTACGATAAGACTGGAGAAATGCATTATGATATTATTTCTGCATTTATTAAATCTATCCGTGGAAGCGATCCTAATGCTGCGGTGTATTATTTGGCCAGGATGGTAGAGGGGGGTGAAGATCCTAAATTTATTGCCCGAAGAATGTTGATTTTAGCGGCAGAAGATATAGGATTGGCTAATCCAACGGCCTTGGTAATGGCTGAAACCACCTTCTCTGCGGTTGAAAAAATTGGATGGCCTGAATCTCGGATTCTGTTATCGGAATGTGCGCTTTATTTGGCAACGTCGGCAAAGAGCAATTCTGCATATACTGCCATTGATGATGCGATTGCTAAGGTGAAAGAAACGGGAGATTTGAGCATTCCACTTCATTTGCGCAATGCTCCCACTAAATTGATGAAGGACTTGAATTACGGAAAGGACTATCAATACAGTCATAGCGGTGAAGGTAATTTTGTGAATCAAGAATTTTTGCCTGATAAAATCAAAGGCACTGCCTTCTATAAACCCGGCGTAAATAAGCGTGAATCTTCCCTAAAAGAATGGTTAAAAATGCTCTGGAATGGGAAATATGATTATTGAATTAATCTCCATAAGGAGATACGTAAAACGTGCAATGCGTTGTATGGTAAGAGTTTTGCATACCTTTTTGTCTTGGCGTCTTTGTGGAAAAATGGAATTACATACCAGAAAATCTTCTTTTCCCTATATCACTCCATTCTTGTCAATTAATAGCTCAGCGATTTCTGCTCGCTGCTCTGTCTTATGATTCACAAACTCAAGGCCGATGAATTCCTCAAGAAGCGAACCAACACTGTTCTCTTCGACGTTCGCTCACCCGCCGAATATGAGCGCGGACACATCCCTGGGGCTATCAGCTTGCCACTATTCAGCAACGAAGAAAGACAGCAAGTAGGAACAATCTATAAACAAAAGGGCCGAGAAATTGCGATTGATAAAGGATTGGAATTTGTTACTTCCAAAGTAATGGGAATGCTCCATTCCGTCAAAAGCATATCCACAGAACGACGAGTATTGCTTTACTGTTGGCGAGGCGGAATGCGAAGTGGAAGCATAGCTTGGATGCTCGATTTATACGGATTTCACGTAAGCGTATTGCAAGGCGGATACAAAGCCTACCGACACTTACAAGACCATTGTTACCAGCAAGCCAAACCCTTTTTGGTGTTGGGTGGAAACACTGGGTCAGGCAAAACAGAAGTCCTTCGTGAACTGCAAAACCGAGGCGAACAATTCCTAGATCTCGAAAAAATAGCAAGTCACCGAGGCTCCGCATTTGGCGCCATCGGAATGCCCGATCAACCGAATTCAGAACATTTTACTAATTTACTATTTGACGATTATATAAATTTAAATCCCAATCGCATTATTTGGATTGAAGACGAAAGCAAATCCATTGGGCGTGTTCATCTCAGTCCGCTATTTTTCGATTTATTGAAAAATAGTCCCATGATTGTTCTCGATATTCCCCGTGAAGCGCGTGCCCAGATGTTAGAGCGAACCTATGGATTTATAAGCTCCGAAGCCGTTAGAGATGTTATTGAAAAAGTCGCCAAACGCATGGGTGGACAAAACGTAAGCGAAGCCCTGCAAGCCCTTGAAGAAAACAATCGCGAACTCGTGATTGATCATTTATTGCGTTATTACGATCGCGCTTATAGCCATAGCATGGGCAAACACGAGCGCAAAATTGACATTATTAAATTTGAATCCACAAGCATCGATCCCATTTGTTCAGCACTATTAACATGGACCAAAAATCTTCAGACCCTATAAAACTCAGCGCCTATTCCCACGGAGCAGGTTGCGGTTGTAAACTCAGTCCAGCGCAATTAGACGAAGTCCTGAGCAAACTGGAACCTACTACTGCCTTTCCGAAACTATTGGTAGGTAGTTCAAGTAAAGACGATGCAGCAGTGTACGATTTGGGCGATGGAAAAGCTTTGATAAGCACCCTTGATTTTTTTATGCCCATTGTTGATGACGCGTTCGATTTTGGTCGTGTAGCAGCCACCAATGCCATCAATGATGTGTACGCCATGGGGGCCAGTCCGATATTTGCTCTTGCTATATTAGGATGGCCCGTAGGTAAATTACCAACCTCCCTCGCCACCGAAGTTATCCGAGGTGCGCAGGAAGTTTGCAAAGAGCATGGCATTCCACTAGCCGGCGGCCATAGCATAGACAACCTCGAGCCCCTTTTTGGACTTTCTGTAAACGGCCTCGTGGCCACTACCTCATTCATCAGCAATGGCGGATCAAAGCCTGGCGATTTGCTCTACCTCACAAAACCAATTGGCACCGGCATTTTAGCCACCGCACTCAAGCGCGGATTAGCAAGTCCCGAACATATTGCCTACCTCACAAATATGATGTTGCAGTCTAATAAAGTGGGAGCGCTCCTACCGCAAATTCACGGTATACACGCCCTCACCGACGTGACCGGATTTGGTTTAGCCGGACATTTAATTGAACTATGCGAAGGTTCCAACTTAAGCGCCCGCATTAATTTTGACGATATTCCTCTAATGGACTTGAGCATACTCAAACCCTATCTAGATGCCTTCGTAATTCCTGACAATACTTTTCGAAATTTTAGCAGTTATTCCTCCAAATTATCCACGCTATCTGGCATTCAAATGCAAATTCTCTGCGATCCTCAAACCTCCGGTGGATTGTTGATAGCCGTTTCCAAAGAATCTGCGAATCACTTAGAAGTTTTGTTAAAAGATAATGGGGTAGGAGCGTGGGTGATAGGGGAGATGATAGAGAAGTCGGACAAAGTGCTGAATGTTTATTCTTCATTCTGATTCTCGCTTTAAGGCTTGTTGCATAGTTGTTACTTTCTCCTGATTTTATTGGGTTTCAGAGATTTATTTTATTGAGAAATTTTTGGGATAATTCGAAGTGAATAGGATTTTTTGGGAGATGGGATAGAGCTGAAATAGGGTGGAAAAGATTAATTTTTTTTTTGGATTTTTATACCAAAGTCCATCATTAGATGAGCAGATATTATCAGAGGAGGCTTGTTAAGAATCGAGTTTGACGTAGGCCACTAATTTAACAGGAAATCAATTGGATAATCCATTTGATAGTGCGAGCCTGATAGTGTTCAATGCACTCGGGCAGCAAGTAAAACAAATGGCAAACATTTCTGTAAACTATGTTATTTTAAGTCGAGCCGATCTTTCCAATGGTCTTTATTTTGTTCAATTGATAGAAGATGGAAAAACGATTGCTGCTGAGAACTTGATTATTGGAGATTAATAATTGAAATTAAATTTTGTTTTAACTCTAATTACTCTGCTCATTTTATACCGTATAGGTATCTGTTATAGTCCAATTCCGTATTGCTCCATTGGTCTATAACAGCTACTCTAACGGCATTTGCCAATCTTTCACATAAAATATTTTGGACTATATTATAGGTAGATTTGGTATTACTTTCGTTAACCTTTGGTTATTCAGAAGGATACTGTAGGATTTGCAGTAAAAAAAAACAGCACTTTTTTTATTTCTTTTTTGCCCACTGCGATGCTAAAAATGATCAGCGAAATTTGTTCTGGAAGTCGTCATATTTGGTGAATACCCTGTGATATTCCTTGTCAAAAATCTTAAAATAAATATTGGCAGGATAATAGTTATAGTAAGGCCATAGTTTTGTCAAACTATTCTGCTCTGTTGTATAACTATTAATAAGAGCATAATATAGGTCTCATGTTAAAAATATTTTGTATATGCAAAAGACAAGGGGTAGTAAAGACGTTCAAGAATCAACTCGATTAAAGGTTTGTGCTTACTTAAAAAAGAAGTTGGGCGCTCAAAATCAAGCATCTGAAATATTTCAAATAAGCATTAGAAGTGTTAATAGGATTTGGGCTAATTACAAAATCAAAGGAAGTCGTGGATTACAAAGTAAAAAGCGTGGTGTACGAGGTGGTA
>Ga0105051_10000701_pt1 | contig 46110 bp, 44 predicted proteins | sample FRY02_FD_78383 | JGI IMG/M metagenome (GOLD analysis project Ga0105051, IMG submission 78383) | Freshwater microbial communities from Lake Fryxell liftoff mats and glacier meltwater in Antarctica - FRY-02 (megahit assembly) | ecosystem: Environmental > Aquatic > Freshwater > Ice > Glacier... | reverse complement strand
GCGCGTACCGCTCAGTCTCGAACACATGAGTTCATCCTACAACAGGAAGAACTTCGCACAAAGCTCACTGGTGGGGTTGTGGCGGTTCAATGAGACCGGCTCGACAGGTATCACCGGACTCGATAGTATGGTCGCCGACTACTCAGGTCATGGTATCAACGGCAGGATCAGGAACTACTGGTCAGGTGCGAGAGGATCAGGTTCGATGTTCTATGAAACACCGGACCCCATGATGGACATCCGCAATCCAGAGGTCCTTACGTACGTTACCCTGCAACAGGCGTCAGGGTCGGAGTACGACAGGAACAACACCGCGAAGATCACAGACCTGGTTCCTGCGGCGTACCTCGAGGTCTCCAACGACCAGGACTCGGACCTCGTGAGGAACTTTCTCAATATCCTCGGACGACACTACGACAGGCTGAAGCTCTACGCACAACATCTCGCCTACACACTACGTGTGAACTACAGCGAGTACGACCAGGTCCCTGATTCCAAGCTGGAGGACATGGCTAAGTTCTTTGGTTGGGAACTTCCTGGTGGTTTCGCCAACAGTACGGCGATGCAGTACATGATGGGCCGTGATGTCCAGCTCGGTGAACTGTCAAACGAGGAACTTGACCAAAAGCTGTATGAGATCAAGGTGCAGTTCTGGCGTCGGACCATGAACAACCTGGCACACATCTACAAGACGAAAGGTACTCGGGAGAGTGTTGAGTCCTTGATGCACGTGTACGGCGTGAACGACAATTTCGTCCGCCTTAAAGAGTACGGGTATACCAACCGCAACTCCATCGAAACACAGCGTATGAAGGCCGAGAAGAGTTCGTACGCCCTGTGGAGCAACACAAGCTCTCTGTATGGATCTGTCACGCACTCCCCGGTGGGCCAGCTGGTTCCGTTGGCCAACTACACCGTAGAGACCAGGCTTAGATGGCCAACCACAGCAAGTGTCGTGATGGCCGCCACGACCCTGTCTGGATCGGTGTGGAGACTTACCATGGGTGATGAGGAGTCACTCCGATGGGAGAGGAACGCCCTCTCGTCTAACACTGGCTCACTCATCCTGATACTTCCCCAGACGGCACTAACCATGTCGGGCCTTCCGATCTTCAACGACAAGTGGTATCACACCAGTGTCGTGAAAAACGTTACGTCTGGAACCTACATCATCGGTGTACGGCAGGAGGACAACGGTGTGCTGGTCTACTCCACGTCCTCGGTGTATTTCTCATCATCGATCGCCGGATTTGTCACAGACCCTGTCAACGCCAGTAAAATTTCTGTAGGTCAGTCAGGAACGTTGGCCACCCAGCAGTGGCAGGATGAGTTCAGACTGTGGAACTCTCCGCTGCTCCCAACAGAGCTGGACGACCACACCCTCAACTACCAGAGCTACGGACGTAGTTTTGCCTCTAAGAACCGTGACCTTTGTATCCACTGGAGGCTGAATGACGGTGTTACTGCGACAGCTGCCGGTGTACTTACCTGTACAGATTTCTCCTTGAACACCCGACACGGTACAGGTAGCTTTCCGTCTGGCTCGTTCCCGTTCAAGAAGTTCTTGAACTCATACAACTATATCGGATCACCTGACTTCGGTTGGACAGAGAACAAGGTGAGAGTGTTCGACGGTAAGACCATCAAAGCCGTGGACAGACCGGTGGACTCTAAGCTGCTTGCGCTCGAGTTCAACATGATCGACCAGCTCAATGAGGACATCTCGCAGATGAACGACTCCTTGGATGAGATGAACGATGTGATCGGAAACGGCGCGACGATGTATCGCTCCTCATACACTGGACTGGAGACCATGAGACGTGAATATTTCCGCCGTCTGACCGGTCGACTCAATTTCCGTGTGTTTATCGACATGTTGGACTTCTTCGATAAGTCATTCATTGAGGTTGTCAGGAAGTTGATCCCTGCCCGTGCAGTGTTCCTCGGGGACGAGATCGTGGTCGAGAGTCACATGTTGGAGCGTCCGAAACACCAGTACGAGTACAGACCGATCCGTGAGATCCAGAACATTCTCATCGGCGTTATCAGGATGCTCAAGAGATGAGTAAAGACCCGAAGATTAAGTTCTACAACGACAGTACCTCTGTCATGAGAGGTCTTCTCACAGACGGCGAGTTGTACTCGCTCGTTGAAGGATCAATCGCAGGGTTTGCCACCCTCAACCTGGGCGGGCAGACTTGGGGCGTCGGAGCTAGAGGATGGACCGGCGGAAACACCAACGGTTACACTTTTGCTAGAAAAGGTGTTGAGGCGGAAGGTTCTCACCTATTTGAGCAAATTGTCAGAGGATTAGACTGGATCGCTTGATAGTTACCTGAAGGACAAAAAGCCATGGCTATACAACTCTCTGTTTCTGTTAGGAATGCCCGTCTAGATGCGATCGAGACGGCCACAGGCACCAGCGCGGTCGTGAAGATCAAGACCGGTCCACCTCCGGCGACCTGCGCCACCGCAGACAGCGGGACGGTCCTGGCGACGTTGAACCTGTCATCGGACTGGTTAGACGCCGCCGCGAGCGGTGTGAAAGCGAAGACAGCAACTTCATGGGTGGACTCCTCCGCCGACGCTGACGGCACCGCCGCCCACTTCCGTATTTACGCATCTGACGGTTCGACATGTCATATCCAAGGCACCGTGACTGCTACCGCCGGCGGCGGGGACATGACACTCGATAACGCGGTTCTTGCCGTGGGACAAGTTGTGTCCATCACGACCTTCACGCTCACCGACGGAAACGCCTGATCGTCGTTTGGAGGTACTGAATGCCCGTCGCAGCAGTCACAGTTACACTGGGCGCTGTCACGTCCGGCCCAGTGTATCCTGCGACTGGATCTGACTTCTATTCTGTCACAGGTTTCAAAGCCAAGTCACTCTATCTGTTTACTGAACTGAGCGGTACAGTCTTTGACCGCGCAGGTACAGTTGACCTCACAGAGTCGGGGACCCCCACATATAGTTATGAATCGAAGGGTGGAAGGCTCGGTGTACTCTCTGATACCGTCGGCGATCGGCACACAAACACCACAGTGAACGAGCCCGCAGCTGCGGACTCGTTCATATATGGTGTTGTTGCAACACATGGAGGTGTCGGTCAGGGTGACATTTTTGGTTACATGGCAACTGTGACTAGAGATTACGCCAACATCTACGTTCCCAATAACAACCTCGGTAACGTGGCATGGCGCCTTGTCTCTAACGCTAGTACACAGGTAACGCATATCGCCACAGGTCTGGCGATGACTTCTGGTAGCAATGTGCGTACCCCACACCTGATCATAGCGCAGGTGGACAGGGCTGCGAACGTCGCAAGGTTACATGTAAAGAGACTCGGTACGGCAGGTGTATCAACGTCAGGAACCCTGGCGGCCCACACTACATTCAACATTGGTGACGTGGCAAATTTCGGAACGCACCCAGGATTCTCGGTCGCGGGAAACTCGGTCCACTACGCCTTCGTTCTGACAGGATCTGACGCCGAAGGCACCACCACCCCGGAGAAACTGGCAGAACGTCTCGGCTGGGCGTCTGTAGCTGTCGGTACTGTAGCATATACGCCAGTGGAAGGAAGCCTGGCCAAAACGCTGGGTGCGGTGTCAGGTTCTTCGTCTGCAACGTCAACAATCAGTGGGTGGACGCCTGGGTGGACGCAGACGAAGACCGGTGGAGGCAGTGGATGGAACGCCGGTGCATCATCTGTCGAATCGATCACCGGCGACGGGTACATAGAGTTCATAGCTGGAATCAACTCAGACAAGATGGTCGGGCTCTCTGAGTCTGACCCTAACGCCTCTTATGACACGGTAAAATACGCGATCTATCTTGACACTTCGAGAATCTACAGAGTATATGAACTGGGCAGCTTGAAAGGAGCATTTGGCACAGCGAATGCCAATGATGTGCTCAGGGTCCAACGTAGCGGTACGACCATCTCGTACTATCTAAACCAGACCCTGTTTTACACATCGCTCACGCTCACATCCCAGCCACTCTTCATAGACACGTCGAATTCTGTCGTCGCTGGAACGATCGTAGACATCAGACTGTTCGAAGGTGGGGAAGACAAGCACTTCACCTGGAAAAATGAGATAAACGTCACCCATGCGACCCCGCGTACGCTTGGTGCGATAACTGTCTCCTCGTTGGGCTCGGTCGCGATCGCTGGATTATCTGCCACCACACTCGAAACCCTTGTGATGTCGTCAGTGTTGGTCATTAACTCACCACCTGTGCTGATCATCCCAGCGGCTCAGGACAACTCCCGTACCATTCACTTCCTTGAAAGGAGTGGGTATGACGTCTCTAAGACAGTTGGAGGATCTATCAGAAAGAACAGGTCATGATTTTACCACACGGACGGGTGTTGCGTTGGACTCACTATCCTGTCCTATGGGTTCGCACGTGGAGGGTGCCGACATTCTCCAGCAGATCGCCTGTGGACTTGGATGGCTCTGAGACGCTATTTACGGAACTACCATGACTGACGACAGGATCTACAGTTTCACAGGGAGCGTCTTCCTCGAGTATGACCAAGCCTACACCGAGTTGGCCGGTGGCACTCCGGTGATGCTCCCCAGGCAGTTGTCTGTCTTCAAAAGTTCGTCCACCGAGCAGTACCAGGGGATGCGTTATCGCGATATGCGACAGCGTAAGCAGCTGAACATTGAACAGCTGGACGTCTCTTCGTCACAGGCCTGGAGCCAGACGAGAATCGGTATCTCCAACCAGACATTCGTGTCCCAGCCGATCTCATCGTCAAGACATGAGGTCCAGAACAAGGGTTGTTTTCTGAGTGGAACAGAGAAAATCAGCACAGGTCCAATCCCATTCAGCGCATCGATGTACTACGAGAAAAGTTTTCAGCTGCAGAAAAGCATCTACAAATGGGTCGCCACCGTAGGCGATGGTGGATACAATGCGACATTTGGAAACCAGATCAAAGCTTCAGCGTCCGTGGAATTCCCACATCATGTCGGAATCAATATCCCTGACTACGGGTCTATCGTGGACATCCGTGTGTGGGTGGAGATCATGCAGCCGTCTAGCTCGGCGGGCGTCGATGGTCACCCCCATCTCGGCCAACTGGGAATCGCGCTGCGTTCACCGAACGTGAGCTTTGAGTCTGGTCATCCGATCAGGAACTTCACCGGTTACGGTGGTAATCCGGCGACACATTTCTCTCCTGCGAACCAAGAGTTCACACTCCTCACCAAGGACAATATCCTTGAGTTCTATAAATCGACCTATCTGTTGTGGGAGTCAAGCCCGGTCGCTACCGGGTCTCATGTAGCCTTTGGCGACCCGTACGCTGGTTCAGGTGGAGATGACTGGACGGTCGCTGGTTCAGCGCTTCGCATGCCTGTCTGGGATCGTGATATGGGTATGCGCACAATCTTCTCTGACGGGGCCAGCACGAAAAATCCCCGCAACATCATTGATGTGTACAGCGGTACGTACCCGAGTGTACTAGCGGTTGGAACCGGTCGTGGGTCGCCTAACGCTGGGGCGACAGATGGTGTTGGGACCGCGATTGGAAATGGTTTCGGGTGGTACTCTGACACCGATTTCGGTACACCTGCAGACGCCGCCGGATCTCCGCCGCCTGGGTGGCTGACCGGAGCGGGTGGTACGGCGGGTCCACTCGAATATCCCACGACAGGTATTAATTATGGTCCTCATGAGATTCAGGCACTTTACCCAATGTTGGACGAGGTCATCAGTAAAAAGATCTATCACAACGAAGGGGTTGACTCACTCACTCTGACCAATAACTGGACCAATTGGCGTTCGTGGATCGGTCACCGACCTGGGCTCCGCGACACCGAGATGAAAGGCAATTGGACACTCCTCATCGCGAATGCTGAAACAGATGATCCATGTACGACATATTTGCGACAGTGGCGTCTTGAGATCACATACAGACAGAACATCGACGCGAGAGCAACCATCATTCCTCCAAGACGTCCAAGACGTTCCGGAGGTGTTGACGCACGGCCGGGTCTTGTGCTTAAAAGTGTGATCTCAGGGTCGCATAGACTGGCTATTGATTTGTCCAATGTTACGTTGCAATCCCTTGGTGCACCTGCCGACTATTTTCCGAACGCTATCTACGTCTTGAACGGCTACGAGCTGGAGAACAACCGGACCATCGGTATGACCGATGATCTCCAGGAATTCGAGCGACAGAGCTACGCTGTCTACACGGCACCAGTAGCTGTCTCCTACGGCACCGGAAGCTACAGCAGAGCACTGGTGAACACGGTCCTCAGTCCTGGGCCACTCTTCTCAGGTCCTAAGACAATCTCTTCCGTAATCCGTGCAGGTGTGAACGAGACCACCGAACAGACGGCCATGAGACTGCTAAATGACTTCAGCGGCTCCAACGTCATACTGGACTCATGATCATCGGCTCCAACACCCCCTGACGAAACAGATGACAGGACGATACGTACAGTGTAATGGGCTTCCTCGACAAGACAGAACGGGTCCTTGACATCGTCCTCACCCGTGAGGGCAGGAGACAGCTGTCTGAGGGTCACCTTGACTTTCGATATTTTGTGCTTTTCGATGATGAGGTCGACTACGATCCGTATGTGGCCAACTCAGGGAGTCTGACCGAGGACGGCTTTAAGGAGGCCCGCCAGGCCCTGACAGAGGACACCCTGGTGTTCGAGGCCATCCACGGCCGTCTGATCACAGAGGTATCCGACGCCGACCACACGCTCGGACCGAGGTCACCACTGTTCGACATGCCACAGGGACAGACTATTCTTCCGAAACTCGCGGTTGTTCCGGATGTCACGTCTAGCATCATGAGTGTGACCCAGGCTGTGGTGTCATCGCACGGCCCGAAAAATCGGCCCGCCGCCGCCCTTCGACAGAAACCGACCGTCAGTACGTTCGAGCTAGATGTGAAGAACTACTTCGACGACTCCCTCGACCAGGGTGTATGGGTGAGGCTGTTCACGAGTGGCTCAGAGGGACTACGGGAGGTCATACCGGCCCGTGACTACCTCAATGAGTACTCATATGGCCTCCATGTAAAGGTCGCCGTGGACGAACTAGATGCGACCGTAAAGCGAAAGGCCTCACGTGGCGAGGGTGATACGGAGGTCTGATGCCTGACTCAGGAAGAAAGAACGACACATCACAGTTCGGTAAACTCAAGACGAGGCGACCGGCGACCTCGTTCTCCACGTCATCGTTCTTCGATGCATCGTTTGTCGGAAAGGTCGCTGCTGAGGCAAGCGCAGCGGCGACAGACGTGCAGAAGATGAGTGCCCGGGCGGACTTAGGTGGTATCGAACTCGCGAAACTCAGTGTCTCCCAGTACTCGTCGACAGCAGGACAGGTATCTGCGTCAATAGGGACACAGTTCTTTCAGAACGTTGAACCAGAGGCATCCACCCCACAGAAGAAGGACGAGAACTCACTCACACCGTTCATCGACAGGATCGAGGTGGAATTCAACAAGGATGGAGGTATGATCGATGGGTTCATTACCCGTACCTTTGTCTCTGTCACCAGACAGGAGATGTTGAAGGCCAGGGCGGTGCGCATCTTTCGTGCCGATCTCGGTCCCTCGAAACAGTCGGTTCCACTGAGCATCGTGGGGATCGGAAAGATCGCCACGCAGACAGGGCGAAAAGGCGCCGACAAGCTCACCACATACGAGCGCACTCAGCGTGAACGCGGTACACTTGGTGGACTCACACAGATCCAGCCTGATGGGCTCCGTGCGATGCGTATGGCAAACCCCAGCGGTGAGGTACGGACCGCCCTGACACAGGGCGATGTCCAGCAGAGACTGTCCGTAAAGAACCTTAGTGGGATTACATCCACCACAGCCGCACAGTCGATTGATCCTGGTGTCGCCATGGACCTGAAGACGATCTCACGTGTTAGATCTGTCACAGGACAGGCCGCCTCGAAGATGCAGGCTGTGGGACGACTGTTTGTACCGCGTGAGACCGGGCGGCGTGATATCATACGTCCTGAAGCTACTGAGACATCAGGTAAATCGGGTGTCCAGGGAAAGAGGAACTCACCGAATTTCCGAGAAGTTTTCTTCTCCACGATCGACAACGTCGGTCCCAAGGCGATCGGTGATATCGTGGAGTTCTCGTACGTCGACAGATCCGTCCTGCGCGGCTCGCGTTACGTTTACTATGTCGTGTTGGTTGACCGTCAGATGCGTGAGAGTAAGAGAAGTGAGATGGTCACGGTGTTGGTTGACAATCTTCGGTCACCGGCCACCCCTGAGATATTGCTCGCGAACGACGGCAGAAGGGTGTACGTCCAAGCGATTTCATCCGACCAGTTCACAGAGAAGTTTGAGATCTACAGGCGGCAACACGACACGTTTTCGAAGGACCCACACCAGCTGCTCGCCATCTCAGGGCAGAGCGGCAGTCTCCTGTCACTTGTCACAAGGACACCCACTCGTGCGGGATGGGTGCAGGTAGGAGAGGTTCTAGCGTCACAGGACCAGCGTGCCTCGTTCTCCGACGGAAAGGTAGTTCCTGGTGCCACGTATGACTACCGCATCTACGCGGTAAACTGTTTCGGCAACAAGTCCAGCTCGCCAGCTGAGTCGACCATAGAGGTTAGGACCGGAAAGAACCCACTCAGCATCGGCAGTCTTGTCATATCTGCTGATATCGACCAGCGTACCAAGAAGACCGTCGTGAATGTCTATGTGGATGACCCGACCGTCCGAGCGATCTTCATCGCAAGACGAGACGTGACGATTCGAGAGCAGGCGTTCAAGGATCCTCACACACCTGACCGTCCTAGAGTGAACGCTAAGGACTCCAAGAGGTACCGGAACTCTGACCCGGTCCTATTCGATCAGCGTGCAGGCTGGAACGGTCACATCCAGCTGAACGGAACTGGATCGGTGACGTTCAAGGACAACACTGCCAGGTTCGATCACTCATATCAGTACCGCGCGTACGGTGTTGACTCCCGTGGGGTCCTTACACCATACGCTTTCTCTGAGACTGTGTTTGTCTCGAGGAAACCGCTCGTCAACAGTCCGGCTGAGTTCGCTGTGGTACTGTCTAACGAAGGTGTGAACCTGAGTTGGAAGGGATCGAACCTTCTGTTCTCATCAACAGACCTCCTTGGGAGCAGGAATTCACTGGAGGACTCCTCTGTCAGGGAGATCTATGAGGTACAACGTAGAGAGATCGGCGGGGTCAAGTGGGACACATTCCCTATGATGGAAGCCACGTCCTTCGTGGACCCAATCATCGACGTGACACCTGCAGAGATCAGACCGAATTACCCCAAGATCGGTCGGACATACTTGTACAGGGTCGCCACTCTGCAGAGTGGAAATTTCTACAGCAACTTCACTCCACCGGTCGCCGTCACTATCGGCGAGGGAGTGGATTTACCCACCGCGCTAGTGGTCAGATGCTCAGACACAAGGGTCAGGCCGATGTACACAGTCGTCAACTGGTCGTCGCAAGGTACTGTGGACCACTGGGTGATCGATCGGGCGGCGGTGAACAACCTGGCCTCCGCGAGACTGTCTAACATTGATGCCATCTCTGGCCTCGATTTCGCGAATATCGCGCTAGTCACACCCGAGTCTAGTCGAGCATCATCACGCGGGATGGACGGCGAGCGCGAACGAGACCCAGACCTTTTCGTCGGGGACAGGTTTTTCATCGACCACGACGTGGAGATTGGGAACACATACTTCTACAAGCTACGCGCCGTATCAGTCACAGGTGTTGTCTCTGAGCCGATCTACAGGGGCATCCTGATCTCTAACAGCACGTTCGAGAGGAAGCTCGCAGGGATCATCACCACTGACGAGAGGACCTCGTTGGTACAGTCTGGAACCCCGATGACACTGGTCTCTGAGAAGTTCAAATGACAGCACAGAGAGATAAGATCCAGGGTCTGTTGGACGCGATGCTCGCCCCTCCTACGGAAGACAATGACAGTCCGGAGCTACTGAAGTATTTCGGACGGTGCCAGAACGCCAACCAAGCACTGGGATTCAGTTCGTTTGTTGACTCAGGGACCAGACTTGACAAGTGCCTCTACCTTCGAAACGTTGTGATGCAACGGCTGCGTGACATCACCTCGCTCTCTGAGCGTGCACCGGGGGCAGGGCTCATCTTTCCTCCAGACCCGAACATTCGGCTTATAGGGATGAACGCAGGCCGTCGTGTCATGACGATAATTCAGGAGAGTCCGGTCCACACCGAACTGTTGGATAACCTAACCACCCTCTCTGAGATGGTGCGGAAGGAACAGAACGGAGAGATCTCCCTGACAAGGAGCCCTCGACCACAGATCAGTTCTATCAACATGTCGTTCGACGCTATCGACGGCCTTCCGTCCGATATCTTCGACGCCGACTCACTGAAGAGGCAGCAGTCGCTGGAGAAACTGGCCTTGCTCGACTTCACCAAGAGAAAGGTGAAGATGTTGTTTGTCGCCGAATATGAACATGATTCATCCGTCGACCTCGTGGTCGGCTGGAAGAAGATTAGGGATGCGACCGGATACCGTGTGACCACCAGGGAGGTGTTCTCTGGCCGTGAGAACACGATCAGTATTCCCTCATCGGCCCTGGAATCCACCCCTGAGGACGTGAAGACGTTCTACATGGACATGTTGCATCCGATCGTTGGTGTCAAGAACAAGATGACTGATGTGGCACTCTTTACCTCGAGACAAGTACAGAAACATGCCCTGTACTCAGTGATCGTTACACCCTTCCAAAGGGTGTCATCCGCACGCAACGATCTATTCAGGGTACCACTCAACAGAATCACACTGTCGTCTATGCAGTTGGACCAGCTGGAGAAGCTGATCAAGGACTTTGGGATCCAGGATCCTGACTCCGTGACACCTTACCCGTTTCTTTCTGAATTTCTGTATGGCTCGAGGAAGTTCGGCTGGGTTCTGGCTGGACTGAACGTGTTGTCCGCCTTCGAGCGTGGTGAGGGACTCGCATCGGTGCGCGGTTTCTCCTACATCGGGGCGAACCTCACCGATATGAAACTCCAGCTCTCCCAAGGAAGGCTTTTTGCACCGTCTGACATGAACAGCTTTGTGGAGCGTCTTAGTACCTCCTTCTCAAACTTTGGTCTGTCGAACACCTTGGCCGAGTCACTGGAGAAGTGCGGTGTTCTTATGTTCTTTGACGAGCGTGAGGGGTTCGACGTGAACTCACTGACTCTTGACAGGCAGTCGGCCCTGAGGGAGACCTCGGTGGTGGCAGCTATCCTGTCGGCAATCGACGTGGAGACAGCCACGGTGACACCTAGTGCCATCTACGGAAATGTAACCAACACGACACCCAGGGTGGCCGGAGTCGGACAGATCCAAATCATCCAGGTCTCCTTGGTCGGTGAGCAGCCAATTCCCAGACTTGATACATCAGATGAGCTGATCGATCTCCTCTCGTTCGAGGGAGTCTCCAGGCTCATGGACGTGATCGTGGACGCATCTAGGAAGGCAGGATGAGAATAAAGGACTCCATAGCGTTCAGGCCGATCACGGCGCAGATCAGCGATGCTCAGATGGCGGTACCTGCACCACCAAGGATGTCTGACTATGCGGAGTTGAATGGTGCCGGACAGATTGTCACAGTGTCACAAGGTGTCTCAGGTGCTCCACCAGCTACCACCGTCACGCCTACCGTGGATGCGGTCAAGTTCGGTCGACCCTGCCGTGAGTTGTTCTTCGATACACTTTTCGATGACTTTTACGTGACCGCTATTTCCACTTACAACTTCTACACGCCCGGCGAGGACAGTGACGAGACCAGCAAGGTGTACAACAAACTGAGCGATCTCCCAAGGTATGTGGTCGTGAGCTGGACCAAGGCACCGGCGCTGCCACAGCCGGCCCAGGAGATCCGTCCAACCAACTTCCGAGGTAATATCGGTACCAGGTCCGACGTAAACGTGAACGGCTTGCAGTTCGACATCTCCAGGGTACTCAATTTCAGCACTGTACGGCAGATGACCGTCAACAACTTCCTCAACATCGGGACCGTGGACGTCAGGGTCCGTACAGGTGAGTCCGGTGCAGCAGCCAATGGGGCTGTGGACGAGGAACTCTACCTGATCTCCACGGAGCTCCAGGGTATCCCTCTGAACCATATCACGTCCAATGACCGACCAGTGGTGTCAACTGTCACCTACGACCAGCTAGGGAGTGCTGCAGCCACATCCAGGCCTGCCGTGGACTCACTTGTGCAGTACCGTGGGGGAATATCCATCCAGAACTCACCTAAGGTGGCGAGTGTTACGTTCACAGGTGGAACGGCCCTAGGGATTCTAGCAGCAACTAACGTCGAGAACGTCACCTCTCGGCCACATCTAGAGAGTGTTCTGGAGCTCGCGGCCTTCTCTACGGAGTTTGGTCTCGTGTCGACGCTGGACGACGTGGTGGACGACCACCGCGTACAGGAGCCCGCCGTACAGAGCCCCGAAGGCCTGCCTCCCATCGAGTATATCGGTTATATCATCGAGAAGCAAGTGCTCAGAGGAGGGATCTTCTCGACCGTCGAGGAGATCGAGGTGCCAGACCCATCTGTCGACTTCATCGTAGACGTTAAGGTTGCATACGGCTCGGTCTACAGATACAGGATCAGAACCGTGCTCCGGTGGACGCACGGCTCGAACGTCAACCTGAAGGGTGTGATAGCTGAGGATCCGTTCGACACCCGTACTGCCTCGAGACCTCTAGCCCCTCAGACGTCACACTTCGTCAACTCATCGTGGTCAGACTATGAGACGGTGGCTGTACTTGATCTCTCTCCCCCTGATCCGCCAGATGAGCTCATCGTCCGAGTCAACTCTGCACGTGGGGTGGCCAACATCTCCTGGAGGTTCCCGAACAATCCGCAAGGAGACATCAGCCATTTCCACCTCTACAGGAGGAGCATGAAGGCCGAGATCTTCACGTCCCCTTGGGAACGCCTCATGTCCTTTCCAGCAGCCAACGGTCGATATACCGATATGATCAAGCCCTCTCCGGACAGGTCCGAGAGGTATGTATATGCCATGACCTCCACCACCCTGCACAATGAGTCCTCAAAGCTCTCGCCGCAGATCTCATGCAGGATCAACCCGGCTCACATGTACGAGGGAGAGGACGGTGTGAGACAGGTCTCACAGGCCGGTGTGGATCTGCAGGCCCATGGTGCCTTATCAGTCTCGCCTCCTAGGCGTGAGTCACTGAAGGTACTGGCCAAGCGACGTGTCTCACTATATCCACGTACCGGACTGAGCAAGTTTGTGAACCAAGACGTAGACATCGTGCTGAGGTTGGAGTCACTTGATACCGGCCAGATCCGTGATATCCTCATCGATCTGAACAATCTTGCCGTCGATGCCCCAAAACTCGATCACCCAGTGGCCGGCAGAATTCCGGTTGATGCCCTTTTTGTTGAGGAAACACCATCAGTTACGCCCCCAAGACAGGCGACGACAGCACAGATTGGTGCATCGTCCACGCTAGCCTCACCTAGGTGAGATAAAGCGCAGGGATAACTACGTATACCACAGGAGATCAGAAGAAACCATGGGATTTCAGGACAATAGCGGTGAGGTTTTTGTTGACGCGACCCTCACTGATCTCGGAAGGGAGAGGCTCGCTCGAAACGACGGCAGTTTCTATATCACGAAGTTTAGATTCGGCGATGACGAGATCGACTATCGTGGCTGGAACGAGCAGACAGGTTCCAGCGCAAAGGATGTGGCCATCCTTGACACCCCGCTGTTCGAAGCCTCCTCGAACGAGGCGGTCGCACTGCGAAGCCCGTTAATCACTATCAGGAACCCCCGCCTACAGTACCTCCCTGCCTTCGTCTCCAAGCCATCGTCGATCGCCCTCAAGGAGAACAACGACTCATTGGGTGGCGGCGTTGACATCACGGTCTACCAGGAGTTCTCGCGGGCGCAACTTGTCATCCCCCCGGAGATCGTGGATGTGAACTACTCCGTCGAACTCGACAACGACCTGCTCTTCGTGGCAGGAGAGACCCCGGTCTCGATCAGCTCCTTCGGGTACGCCCACTACGTCATCCCTGCGGCGTCGGGTATCAACACAGCGACCGGTGGCACACAGCTGAAATTCACCGCCAGAGTGCAGACTCTGACCGCTGAAGTGTTCGACACCCAGGCTGGTGTGTCGGCCGCCAAACCACGGAACATCACGACCAATATCATCGTCACAGGCCAACAGAGTGGCCTGAACGTCACCATCCCGGTAACCGTCACCGAATACGCCACAAGCTGAGGATTAGATGTCGTTCAAACACTTTGACCTAACGTCCGACGTTGTGACCCTCGAGTCTGCCACCAATGAGGTGGTCGTCGTGACAGGTTCAATCTTCGTGACTGACTCGAACGTGAAGTTCTATCAGAACATCGCGTCCTCTTCCGTCGATCCTAACCTGGGCGGATATTTCCAGACCGGCTTCGACAGCAACCCGACCTCGTCGCTGAGCACGGCGCTGTTTGACATATCGTATGGTTTCGCCACCGGATCCATCTATAACGTGTCGGTGTCCACAAGCAGTTCACAGAACCAGAAGATCAAGATCCACCGAGAGTACGCCGGTCTGCTCCTTGGTAACAAGGATGCACACTTCACCATTGGTGGGGTCGAGCGCAAGGAGGCGATCTTCGTCCACATCAAGAGGGACATCTTCAAGGATGAGCTAAAGAAGGGGACCACGTCGTTCTGCATCAACTCGTCGCTCGCCGGCGTCGCACAATACAGCGCCTCGGACGCAGGCGCTGTCACCTCGTTCAAGCAGACGGTCGGTGGGGACTACGCCCCGCTGAAGATTGGAGGAACCGGCTCAGAAGTCGGGCAGGTGTGGTACAACGCGGGTGTCATCGTCCTCCACCCTGACACAGCATGGGGAGCGATCACGATATGGTCTGGCAGCAAGACCCTGATCAACAACCAGTCATCGGGAAGCATCAACAACATAGTTGATGGCTTCAGGCGCAAGGTTGACATCCTTAGTTTCCATAACCAGACTAACATCAGGTCAACTGCGTACTTCTGTCGGGCCACCAACACCGAGTTCAACTACTCATCGAACTCGACATTCGTGGACGACAACAAGCGAATCAGGGTCACCTCAGGTAGCAACAACCAGTTGACCCGGACCTTCATCACGACCGTCGGACTTTACGACGCGAACGATAACATCCTGGCTGTCGGTAAGACCAACAAGCCGATCACCAAGAGTCCAGAAAACGAAGCAACTATTCGACTTCGACTGGACTACTAATCATCTCTTACACTTAGAGTGTATGACAACTACATGTGAGTACTATGGGACATCCCGGCTATCTGATGACAAGGGATGTTTCGCTGAGGGACCAACGTGACCGTCTACAGGCCACTGCGGGACATAGACGTCCTCCAGACAGTCCTCACCGCGTCGCCTCGTGTTAGCGCGGTCTCCGGGACGACCGGATGGCGAGGCGGGCCAAACGGCTCCGGCTCCATCAGCGTGTACGGAGGTGTCCGTGCGCCCGGTAGTCCTCTGCAAATTCAACCGAAGGTGTACCCCTCACAGAACGACGTGGGTGTATATCAGCCGATCTCCGGGTCATACCCGCTGACGGCCTCCATCCGCTTCGTCGACGTGCTCCTCACGAGGACGACTGAGGACAAGTGTAACTGGGGCGCCCGTAGTTGGAAGCCTATCGCCAACATGTACGAGTATTACGCCCGTTATAACACAGCGTACACGACCTCCTCGTACGATTTTAGGACACTGTTCTTCACCAAGAGCAGCCAGAACATCGTGATCAACTCGGACGCATCTGCCTTGCTGTGGCAGGGGCTGACAGCATCGATGACATCAGAGGCTTGGATCAAGCCTCTCAGTACGTCCAGCGTCGGATACGGCGGCTACACCATCGCCGCCAGACAGAACTTCTACAGGTTCTTCATCACCGGTTCCACTGGACTCATCGCGTTCTCCGGTTCGTTCGGACTTGCGACAGCGACTGTACCGGTGGATCAGTATCAGTGGAATCATGTGGCCGTGTCCATCACAGCGAACACCGGCACGTTCTATGTCAATCTCAAGAACGCTGGAACATTTACGTTCAACGGGGTTCTGGCCGCCCCGCCTTTCAATCCAAACCTGTGTATCGGTGGCTTGGCCACTGCGTCCGTAGTTGTCCCCACGGCACCAACAGGATCCACGTCGTTCTCGTTCCATGGATTTATCCATGAGGTGAGAGAGTGGAAGACAGGCCGCAGCTGGACACAGCTCTCTGCGTCGCACAACAGACGTATCTCGCGACAGGACGACCTGACCTCCTATTTCACGGCGATCGGTGGACCTGAGATAACTGGGTCGACGGGACTAGGTTCAGGTAGTTACAATGGAGCCCTGAACATCCAGTACCCGTTCTCACTTGGAAACTGGTACGGTCCTTCGTGGCATCCTTGTGACAATAGCTATTTCTATGTCGACAAGACATATATCACCCCCGATCCTTCATATGAAAAGATCAGGACGAGGGTGGTCAACATCCCAAGACTGATGTACGGCCGGCAGATCGCTACAGGCACGTTGGAGCTCACCTGTCGAAGTTTCTCAAGCCCCAACTACGAGCTGATCAGGATCATCAAAGACGACGGCCGCGGCACGTTGTATATGGCGTCAATGGCGTCCTCGTCGATAGACGATAGTTCGGTGAGGAACGTCCCCTGGAACAAGGTCGGAAACGTCTTCTATTCCGAGGGGATCGTCGTGATCACAGACGACAGCTTACTTGATTTCGGAACGTTCGACAACATCTCGGCACAACCGAATGACCTTCTGTCTGTCTCGTTCAGAGGCATCTCAAGGATTCCGACAAAGATGGTCTCGTGCAGGATCGGCCCGGCCGACGCCAACGGGTCTAATAACCAGACATTTGCCACCCAGGTATCTGGAACAGATAGGTATGAGCTGGTGGATGGCAGGACGACATACGTGACTGCGGTGGGTCTCTATGACTCCGAGCGAAGGCTCGTGGGGGTCGCCAAGCTGGCCGATCCGCTCCGTAATCGTGAACGTGACCGCCTGAACATCCGACTAAAGTTCGACCTATGATCATCCCAAACCTGTACTACGGCTGGGACGTGTCATCATCTGCAATCGGCTGCTGCTGTCAAAGAGAGGACGGCTCGGTGGTCCTGATCAGGGCCGTCAGGCTCGACAAGATCGAGGGTGGTATCACCGCCAAGTACCAGACCGCAGCCAACGGAATGAGAAGATTCATAGCAGACTGCCGTGACACAGTTGGGCTGCTCATGGTTCCTGGACGGACCAACGAGACCCACTTCATCGAACAGCGGCTCAAGAACATGGTCGGCAAGACGAACAAGGACACGCTCTTGGCATTAGCGGCTTTCAACGGAATGGCCACATATGTTATAATTGATGAATGTGGTGGAGACCACATGCGCGTTCAGCACCTGTATCCTGCCGAGACTAAGAGGGCAGTCGGTGTCTTTGCCTCGAGAGAGGAGAAGGAGGCGGACGTACACATCGTCAAGAAGAAGTCCATCGCATACGTGATGGAGCGTTACAAGGAGTTCCCCTACACTTTGAACCGTGGTGGAGTGAATCCGGAGAAGGGTGTCGACGACATGGCGGACGCATTCATCACCGTCGACGCAGGAAGGCAGCTGACCACAGGTGCTCTCACAAGAAAGAAAACTAAACCTGCTAAGAAAGTCGCTGGGAAGACCAGTGATCGAAAAGAAGGCAAAAAACGAGGTGGTGTACAACTGCCCGTGGTGTTTACATCCGAAGCCAAAGCTCTCGGTAAACCTAGAGACTGACACATATAACTGCTGGACCTGTGAGGGCGGGGTAACCAGGGGACGCAGCCTCACAGGGCTACTCAGGAACCGTGTAGAGGATGAGTTCCTCCGCGAGTACATGGACTCGCTGATCGGATGGACCAAACCTGTCATTGAACGTGACGACACTCCGCCACTGCTCCCGACAGAGTTCGAGAGCATGTCTTGGGACTATTCACGGGATCCCACCGCCCGCCAGTACATTAGTTACATGACCAGGCGTGGTGCGACACACGATGACCTGGTGTTCTATAGGATGGGGATGTGTAGGACAGGTGAACTTCGAGGCAGGGTGATTTTCCCATCATTTGACCTCGAGGGACATCTTAACTTCTACACCGCCCGTAAGATCGACGACAAGGCGTGGGGACAGCCTTACATAACACCAGATACCACCAAGGACATCGTCTTCAACGACTCACTTATCGACTGGAATTATCCGGTTGTGCTGGTTGAGGGACCGTTTGACATGTTGACGGTGAAGCGTAACGCGATCCCACTGCAAGGGAAGTTCCTCCGGCCCAGTTCGAGGCTCTTCGAACGCATTGTACTCTCGAAAACACCTGTTTATCTAGCCCTGGACTCGGACGCGAAGGCCGACCAGATCGCAATGGCCCACATGCTGTACAGGTATGGTGTGACAGTGTACAACGTCGAGCTCGGCCAGCACAAAGATGTCAGCGAGATGGGCCGAGAGAGGTTTAGTAATCATCTTTTGGACGCAACGATGTACCGAGACACCGACAGGATCCGACTTCTATGCGCATAATCCAAATCTCCGACATTCACATCAGAAATTTCAAGTATCGGTCGGAGTACGTCGAGACTTTCAAGAATCTTCATGAGCAGATCAAGCTTTTGAGGCCGGACCTCGTCATCAACACAGGTGATACGGTGCATTCAAAAACTCAGATCAGCCCAGAACTCGTCGACATGCTCCACTGGCACATCCAGGAGGTCGGACAGCTCGCTCCATACCGCATCATCCTTGGAAATCACGACCTGAACCTCAAGAACACCGATCGACAGGACGCAATCTCACCTGTTGTGAATGCGTACAGGAATAATTTCGACATCGATGTCGAGCTTTGGGATAAGAACGGCAAACAGAAGTGGCAAAAGCAGCATAGCCACAAGGCGCCGTTCAGTGCTGACAGAGATTTCGATAAGATCAGTTTCTGGGTGTTCTCACTGAAGGACGAGGTCAGCTACCCAACACATGCTGACTGGTCTCAGTTCCCTGACGACATAAACATCGGCTTATTCCACGGTGCCATCTCAGGCTGTACAACCGACCAGGACTGGCAGATGAACGGCCTTGAACACGATCTCTCGCAGTTCTCTGGCCTCGACTTCGTTATGATGGGTGACATCCATAAGCACCAGATGTGGGATGACAACCGCATTGGATACGCTGGTTCCTTGATCCAACAGAACTTCGGTGAGTCCCCTGGCAAAGGCTTCCTCCTTTGGGATATCGACGGAAAAAACGACTTCTCAGTCAAGCATGTACCGCTACAGACACCCCTTCGTTTCACCACGGTAAAGATAAACAAAGACTACGTGTTCAGTGAGACCGAGACGGTGCAGCCGGGCTCATACGTTCGCGTTATCTCTGACATGTCCTTCACCAGCGTCGAGCAGAGGCAGATCGTGGAACTTACTAAGGAGAGGTACAAGCCAAAAGAGGTGTTCGTCGTCAGCCCACCGCGGCTGCAAGCGAAGGCCGGATCCATCTCGACCCTTGATACCGAGGGTAACGTGGTGGAGTTTAGGTCCGAACAGGCCCAGCAGAAACTGTTCTCGCAGTATCTAACTGAACTGGAGGTGTCCGATACGGACACAGAGACACTGCTAGAACTCGACAGGGACGTCATCCGTGAGGTCGCAGCCGATGACGACACCCCGATGGGTGGATCATGGCGTATCAACAAGATCGGGTGGTCAAACATGTTCCTCTTCGGTGAGGACAACATCATCGACTTCGAGCGCATCCGTGGGGTCTACGGCCTGTTCGGCCCGAACGGCATGGGCAAGAGCTCCTTCTTTGAGATCATCACGGAATCCGTCTGGGACAAGCTCGTGAAGGAGGTTAAGAAGAATATCGAGATCATCAACGATGATGCCGACGAAGCCAAGATGGTGGTGGACTTCACCGTCGACGACCGCGACTACGTCATCGAGCGGACCATCTCACGTATCAAGTTCGGACAGAGAAAGAAGGACGTGCGTGAGTGGGGTAAGACATCCCTCGACTTCTACGAACTTGATGCCGACGGCAACAGGACGCTTCTAAACAGCGAGAGTAGACCCGACACTGAGAAGGCCATCAGACACCTAGTGGGCGGCTTTGATGACTTCTGCATGACCTCCATGACCCCGCAGATCACTGTCACAGGCCTACCAGGTGGAGGGGACTTCATCTCCTCTAAGCAAACTGACCGTAAGAAGCTACTGTATAAGTTCCTCGGGCTCGACGTGTTCGAGTGTAAGTTCCTGGCAGCCAAAGACCGCGCCAAGGACCTGTTCGCCGAGTTGAAGATCCTGCAGCGTGATGTAGTAGACCCAGGGGTCCTGCTCAACGAGCTTGAGCCGATGAAAGTACGACAGCTCGGTATTGACAAATCCACACAGGAACTGGTAGAATCAATATCAAACCGTCAGCAGCAGAAGTCAGATCTCCTCGCCAGGAGGAAGGTTCTCACGAAGAAGGTCGAGGAACATTACCCCTTCGCGGAAGGAGAGATCGAGCTTGCACTTAGTCAGAGAAAGAAGCAACTCTTTCAGATGGAGCAGGAGTGCGAGGCCATGACACTGGCGATCCAAGCGATCGAGCGTGACCTCGATAGCTGGGTCGACCCATCGCCGGTCGACAACCCGTCGCAGGAGTTGGGGAACATTGAGGAGGAGATCAGGTCGATGAAGCTCGCCATCTCCAAGCTAAACGACAAAGAGAAGACCTCGACCTGGAAGCTCAAGGTACTGGACGAGGTACCCTGCGGCGACGCGTTCCCGACCTGTAAGTTCCTGAGGGATGCATTTGAGGCCAAGGAGGGCCTCACTACAGTTCACCAGGAGATCACCAGCCTTAAGGCCATTGTCACCAACATGGAGGTGAAGAGGTGGGCGCTGCTGACACAGCAGGGTGAATGGAAGGCATATAGAGACGCACTGGCCGCCGGGGCTAATCTGTCCGACCAGCTGACGAGTGCGACAACTAGGAGGTCTTTTGCCAACAATGAGAGGTTCATCAAGCAGGAGCAGATCACGGGGTACACGACGATACTCGAGAGGAAGATCGAGGCCGCCGATGATCTAGAGAACATCAGAAAGATCGACGAGGTCGTGGTCAGCGTGGACAGGGACATAAAAGACACGAACGTAAAGCTCAACGAGATCAGCTCGACGGCCAGGGGTCTCGCGAAGATGGTCATGTCGCTTGAGATTCGGATCGCTGAGGCCCTGGATCGTCACACGAAGACCAAGGAACTTGGGGACAGGTGCCACATGTTCGAGGTCTACCTGGCTGCGATGGGTAAGAACGGGATCCCGAGGGTCATCCTCTCACAAGTTCTACCCATGTTATCTCGGGAGATCAACCGGATCGTGGCCAGTGTGGCCGACTTCACGGTCTCTCTTGACGCAGAGGAGGACGAGCAGAGTCTTGACCTCACGATCACATATCCGGGAGGGGTGACCAGGTCCATCGGCCTGGCTGGTGGTGCCCAGAAGTTCATCACGAGCCTGGCCATTAGGGCGGCTCTGGCACGGATCACAAGCCTTCCGCGGTCCAACATGTTCATTGTAGACGAGGGTTTCGGAAAGCTGGATGTAGACGGCATCTCCGCGATCCAACGAATGTTCCACTACTTGAAGACCATGTTTGATCACGTCATCATCGTCTCCCATCATGACTCTTTGAGGGACATGGTCGATGGGACGATAGATATCGGACGAGACGATACAGGTCGGTCTCACATCGAGCACATTTGAAAGAACCATATGCAACCACCCTGTGACGACTGTCTACGTGTTTTGATCCAGGAGGAACTCGACCATGCGGCCGACCATCCTGGGATCTGCTGTGACTGTTTCAATGAGAGCCTGGGTAAACCCGAGAGAAGGATTCCGAGAAAGAAGGAGGACTAAAGATGATCATCCCACAGAACGATTGGATCGCCGTTGAGGTTGTTGAGGAGACCAAGAAGGGTCTCATGTTTATCCCCGAGACCGCACGGAACACCGACGCATACCGTGTCGGGAGGATCACGGCCCTTCCTCCGGAGGGTGACGCGGACTTCAACTACAACGTGACAGCTACGGTCGGTGACCTGATCATCTACGACACACGCACAACTGTCGAGGGGAAGGCCAATGGGGAGGACTTCATCTTCGCTCGGGCCCGTGACGTCATCGCGAGGATCAGCTAATGAGGTGGTTTAAGAACACCGATGGTAAGCCGGATGCATCCTTCACCATGATGGTGATTGCGTTCGTGGTTGTGATGATCAAGGTGGTGTTCGGTGGTACCGATCTCACCATGTTGAGTTGGACGCTGAGTATCGCACAGCCCGACGCTGAACTGGCTGCGGTCCTGCTGGCGGTCCCGTCGGCCGGATACGTCGCACGGAAGCACACGGACAAGAAGTTCAACACTCAGGTCGAGGTTGAACGTGTCAAGAGCAACGAGGGATGAAGATGTTAGACAAATTCAAGAAGTACTTCAAGTACATCGTATTTCTGGTGCTCGCGTTGCTCGTCGCGATCGGCTTTCTCACTTTCTACCTCCAGAAACGAGAGCTAGAGAGGGAACGGGACGAGCTATACAGGGTGATCTCCATCCAGGAGGACACGATAGAGATCAAGGAGGGCATCTTTCAGAAGAAGGTTGTCGAGTTGGGTGATGTGAGTACCGTCCTGGACACCACCAGGAAGGAGATCGCCGACCTGAAGGCCACCATCGAGTCTCAGAAGAAGACGATCGTACACTACACACAGCTGTCTGTGACATGGAGGAAGAAGTACGAGGGCATGGCCGAAGCATACCAGGAGATCTTCGAGGGTCAGACCACAGAACCCGGTACCACACCTGGCATCGAACGTTTGAAGGTCACTTTCAAGAAGGAATTCGGACCGTTCAGGGTCGATGGGTACACCATTACGAGTCCGCCGGAGGCGTTCGTGGCCGTCACACAGTCACGCCCACTCATCCTGGGTGTCGCCCTGACCCAGGACAAGGATGGTGACTGGTCCACTGTAGTGTCGTCTAGTGAGGACGGGTTCGAGGTTGACGTGAACGTGTCGGCAGTGGACAGGAAACTCGAGCTTATCACGTGGCGGGACAAGATCTCCACAGATCTCGACGTGGGATTCCTTGGTAAGCCGTCCCTCGGGGTGGGCGTTAAGTACGGAGACAAACTTGCTGTCGGTCCAAAGTGCTCGGCGTATCTAGATGACGAGGTCTCCTGGTCATGTGGGGTTGGTATCTCATGGAGGCCGTTCGACCGATGAGGAGTCACCTACACTCTGACGAGCTGATCGTCACAGAGCTGCCTGAGATTGTCCTCGGACAGGGAGAACACACCTTTCGGGTGATCTTTAGCCCCAAAAAGCATAAGAATTGCCATGATTTGGAGGTAAGAGTCTTAAATCCGGGGTCCTCATTCGTTCCGACAAGGGTGGAGAGGTGGGGAACCAAGATGAAAGTGTTCATGACGTTTCCTATGGACGCTGTGGAGGGTATACATCAGGTCGTGGTGGAAGGCCCAGGGCTAGATGGGGCCGTGGCGAAGTTCTGGTATGTGAGGTGACAATGTCCATAAGAGATGAACTGCGAGTGCCGGCCTTCTGTCCGGTCTGTGAGAGGATGATGTGCGGCACGGAGACAATCCACCGCTTCTACAGCTTCGGCTGCTGTACTGACTGCTACATCGAGTGGGTGGAGGACCGTGAGGACCGGTGGAACGGTGGTTGGCGGCCGACCGCGGAGCAGGTGGAACAGTTCTGCAAGAAGCTTAAAGCCCCCCGTGACTGACGTCTTCCTTCTGAGACCCTTATTTAGGGGAGAGGAAGGAAGACCATGGCCAAGAAAGAAGAGAAGAATCGCGGGTTTGACGTCTCTGGTACCGCGTATAACCATGACAAGGACCTGGTTGCCCAACTCATCCAGGTTTTCAACGATATCAGTAACAGACCTCCCGAGGATTACCCCGGCCTGCCGAACGCAGTGGGCCGTTTCCTGTTGAAGCGTACAGGTGACCGCCTGATGGTCGAGTACCACCTCCAGGACACGTTCCTCAACGACACAAAGAAGACCCAGGGTCTTGTCCAGGAGGCCCATAAGGCGATCGCGACGCTCTGTACCCAGCTCAAGAAAGAGTTCAAGAAGCGTACGAAGGCGACACTTGACCTGAAAGAGCTTAAGGACTCCGCAGGCTACCACCTTGAGCAGATCTCACTGAACGGTCGCTGGTACCTCCGTACCTGGCGTATGTATGACGTCTCCCCTGAGGCCACGGCCTTCGGCGACGAGGATTGATGAAAGGCGAGACTAACAAGTCTCGTATCAAGAGCGAGATCATTAAGTGTGGACGTGACCCGGTCTACTTCATAAAGAAGTACGTCCGCATTAAGCACCCTCAGCGCGGGTTGATCCCTTTCAAGATATGGGACTTTCAGGAGGAGTTGATACACTCTTACCAGGAGAACCGCTTCAACGTGGTTCTGAAGGCCAGACAGCTTGGAGCGACGGAGATCACTTCTGCGTTCTGCGCCTGGCTTCTCCTGTTCTACAAGAACAAGAACATCTTGTGTGTGGCCACCAAGGCCGAGACCGCAAAGAACATCATCAGGCGCGTCCGTACGGTGATCCAGCATCTGCCTTCGTGGCTTGTGATCACCGAAGAGCTGGCCAACAACAAGATGTCGCTCGAGTTCGACAACGGCTCAGTGATCAAGGCGATCGCCAGCTCAGCGGATGCCGGTCGATCAGAGGCTGTCTCACTGTTGGTCGTCGATGAGGCTGCCTTCATCGCCGGCTTCGACGAGATTTGGACAGGCCTGCTCCCCACGGTCACTGCTGGCGGTCGGGTGATCATGATCTCCACCCCTAACGGCGTCGGTAACGTCTACCACAAGACCTACAAGGACGCTGAGAGCGGCCAGAACGATTTCAAGGCCACGTCTCTGATGTGGTGGAGGCATCCTGAACACATCGACGGCCTCATCGACGATCCGGAGCGTCCCGGTTTCAAGACAAGTCCGTGGTTCCGCAAGGAAACACAAAACATGTCTGCCCGTGACCGCGCCCAGGAGCATGAGTGCGACTTTCTGTCGTCAGGTGACACGTTTGTGCCAGCCGAGGGACTCGCCCTGGTCGAGTCCACGGTGGTCCAGCCTGTCTTCATCGAATATTGGGACAGAAACCTACATGTCTGGTCAAGACCCAAGCTGAACCAGCCGTATTTCATCTGTGCGGACGTGGCCAGAGGTGACGGGCGCGACAACCAGGGCTTCCACTGTTTTGAGACCGACACGATGCTCCATGTCGTGGAGTACTACGGCAAGATTCCTGTCAATGAGTACGCGAAGCTACTCTGTGACACAGGATGGGCATACGGTAAGGCCCCGATCATCGTGGAGAACAACTCCTACGGCCTCGCTGTCATCGAACACATGCGTCTGTGGACACCTTCCGACAACCCCACGGCGATGCCGGGGTATCCCAACCTGTACTGTTCAAGGCGAGGTGACGCCTCGGCCGGTGAGTGTATGGACCTACGTCACGGTGTAATCCCTGACACGCTCCTCCCCGGACTGACTACGTCCGCCAAGAATCGTCCTGTCATGCTCTCCAAGATGGAAGAGTACATCAGGATGCGACAGGTCACAATGAGGTCTATGCGTTTCCTCGGTGAGCTGCGTACGTTCGTCTGGAACGATGGTCGTCCAGAGGCACTGCGCGGATACAACGACGATCTCGTCATGTCCTGTGCTATGGGTATCTACATTCGTGACTGTTATCTGGCGCCGAATGTCCATGTCGGTGAGATACATAAAGCATTACTTACAAGTGCGACGGTGAACAGGGTGCTCAACACAGACATCCGTGGTGCCTCAAAGGATCCTAGGCTGGCTCCTGCGAGGGCCATGGGCGCCTTTGTACGTCCCTCTAACCCATATAAGGTGCTCATCGGTCGGCATATTGTCGACCTAAGCGAGCTCTTCGATAAAAAGTGAGGAAACATGGCTGCTGATGAAAGCGTCTGGCGAAGGCTTACAAAGCTCTTTAGGAGCGGACCGGTCGTCCGTCACAAGATCAGTCGGGCCGAGCCCATGCGTGAGCCCGTAGGTACCGCGAGGGCGTACAAGAAGCAGATCTCCTCGTTGTACGTCAGCTCTATGGCGTCCTACGGACAGTTTGAGCGTCTGTCAAGGTACAGTGATTACACAGAGATGTGCTACACGCCAGAGATCGCTGCAGCCTTGAATGTCTATGCCGACGGCGTTTGTGCGAAGGATGAACAGGGACGTGTGCTTCGTGTCGAATCGCCCAATGACGAGATCAAAACAATCCTCGAGACCCTGTTCTTCGATATTTTGGACATCGAGTTCAACCTTTGGTCATGGGTCCGTAACCTCTGCAAGTACGGTGATCTCTGTCTGTTCGTTGACGCCAACGAGGACAACGGAATCCTGAATCTCCTCCCGATCCCGATCAACGAGATCGAGCGTGAGGAGGGTTTCGATAAGGACGACCCATTCGCCATCCGATACCGCTGGTTGACACAGGGAAACTCGGTCCTTGAGAACTGGCAGATCGCACACTTCAGACTCCTCGGTGACGACGGCTTCCTGCCGTACGGCTACTCAGTCATCGAGCCCGCACGACGCATCTGGCGTCAGCTGATCCTCATCGAGGATGCGATGCTTGTCTACCGCATCGTCAGGTCGCCTGAGCGCCGCATGTTCAAGGTTCCCGTGGGCAACGTCGCACCTGAGGAGGTGCCGCGGTTCATGGAAGAGTTCATATCGAACATGAAGCGGAACACCATCATCGACTCGACCACTGGTCGGGTTGACCTCCGTTACAATGCACTCTCGGTGGATGAGGACTACTTCCTCCCCTTCCGTGGTGATGTTGGTCCGACGATTGAGACGTTGCCAGGCGGACAGTTCACAGGTGACATCGACGACGTGCAGTACATCCAGAACAAGCTGTTCGCAGCTCTCGGCGTCCCTAAGGCGTACCTGAGCTACGACGGTGACGTTGGTTCCAAAGCCACCCTGGCCCAGGAGGACGTCCGTTTCGCTAAGACCATCGAGCGAATCGATCAGATCGTGGTGGCTGAGCTGAACAAACTCGCTGTCATCCACCTCTTCCTGGTTGGATACACCGGGGCCGACCTGGCCAACTTCCAGATCAAATTGGCCGCCCCGTCCACCATCGCCGAGCAGCAGAAGCTTGAGCTCTGGCGCATGAGGTTCGAGGTTGCTGGTATGGCCCAAGATGGTATGCTCGACAAGGACACCATCCGTGAGAAGATCTTCGGCATGAACCAGAAGGAGATCGACCAGATCAAGAGCAGGATCAGACTCGATAAGCTGGAGTCTATGAGCCTGGATGCGATGCAGCTTCCCACAGAGGACGGAAGCGGTGGCGAGGGCGGAGGACCGGCCGATCCCGCTGATGGTGACGTGCCGGGTGATCCGCTCGAGGATGTCCCTGGAGACGACGAGCTGCCCGCCACCCTGGGTGGACAGACCGAGGAAGGACCTGATGGCGACGAGCCCACCCTGATGGACGCCTTCAATATCGGAAGTGCCGGTAATCGGGCCGAGATCGCTGTGGACAAAGGCAGGAACCTGTTCGCGACCGGTGAGGACCAGCATGCGGTGACCTTCGGGACCGAGAAACAGACGGCCTCGGATCCCTTTGATACCAGGGCCATGAGCCGACTTATCTCGAGACCATTCTCAGAGGACACTGACAACGAGGACGATCCGGAGTATGACGTCTGGGACGACAATCCAGATCTCTCTGAGGCCGTCGTCGGGGGTTGGTTCAAGAGACAGATCAAGGACGCTGGGTTACTAGATGGGATTCTTCGGAAGATGGCGCGACGCTCCTCGCTCGAGAGTTCTCGGCGTAAGGTGGTCACGCGAACCCGTGCGCTACTTAGATGAGTTTAAAGCCATGTCACGAGGAAATGCCTTGAAGCATAATAAGCGCAGGAACGTCGGTCTGGTCTACAGCATGTTGCTCAAGTGTCTTTCTGAGTCACTCGTGAACAATGACAACCATCGGGGCGAACTTGCACTTGAGACGATGAAACGGTTCTTCGCGGACGGCATGCCGTTGGCACAAGAGCTGTCGCTTCACCGTGTCATCCAGGAGAACCGCGGTATCAATGAGAAGCTGGCCAGAAACATCATCAGCAAGGTGATCGACGAGGCCAATAACCTCGACTGGCGACTCATCGATATCAAGAAGTCCAACCTGATCAAGGAGGTAAACTACACCTTCGGTCAGGACTTCTTCGACAAGTACAGGGTGGATGAGTACAGGGCGATCGCCTCCACACACCTGCTCATCCAGCAGAGGAAGCAGAAGAACATCTTCGAATCGGCCGATCGGGCCAGGATCGAGGAGTCGATCATCCGCTACATGGCCACCAAGCCGGACCTGAAGGTCGAGCACATCGATCCTGACAGGAACGCGATGGCCCTGAATCTGGCCGTTGAAGCGTTCAATGAGGAGTACTCGCGGTGTCTCACCAAAGACCAGAAGACCATCATCGACGCGTACGTGGTGGGGGCCGTCAAGGGCGACTACACCCGCTTTGAACGGGTGGTGGAGTCCAGGAAGGTCGAGATCTGTGAGGGCCTTAGGTCATACTTGGGCACCGATGATGTCAAGAAGGACGCCATCTTTAAGGAGCGCATCGAACTGGTCCTCAAATCGGTCTCCGAGCTGAGGGAAGGTAACAACGAACAGATCCTGGAGGAAATTATGCTCTACCAGGGAGTTCTGGACGAGATCAGGAGTGACCGGTGAGTAACAAAAAGTCAAGTCCTTGGCAGAAGTTGGCGGAGGCCGCCAGGATCAAGAACGAGTGTGGTGACATGGGTGGTATGCAGATGCCCATAGGCATGCAGCCAGACGATCACAACGATGAACGTCCGCGGCAAGTGCCCCAGATCGGTAAGCTGCCGGCCCCACGTATTCCGGACCCGGTCCAACAGACACGTCCTGATCCCCGCAAGCCGCCAGGCGGTAGCAACGATGGTCCGCAGATCTCCCTCTCCCCTGAGGACCTGCTGAGACTTCTCGTCAAGAAGAAGGTCAAGGAGATCGTGCGAAAGAACAGGGACGGTGAGGCTGGGTTCACCCTGTACGCTCCGAACCAGGGCAAGGGAAAGCCGCCAAAGCCGGTGGGTCGTTACGGTACCAAGGCACAAGCCAAGGCCGCCGAGCTGAATCAGTTTCCGCCGCGTGATCCCGAGAAGAAGGAGAAGGCGAAGAAGAACGTCGAGCGTCTGAAGAAACACAAGAGGGTCGGCGAGAGTTTTGCCTTCGAGAACCTGCGTGACCAGCTTGCCGAGGCCGCCATGGACGCCATGGACGACGATGAGGTCAAGAAGCCCAAGCAGAAGGACGCGTCGACTGACGGCGATTTCCCGAATATGGACGAGCCAGATCCTGCAGCTGTCCAGGGACCGATTGATCCAGAGGGTGACCCACCTGCAGCACCTCCAATCTCATCGGAGAAGCCCGTGTCCAGGGAGGAGGAGTCGAGGTGGGAGAACCTACTGTCCAAACTCTCTGACACTGCGGTGAAGAAGGACCCACAGCTGCGAAGGCTGGTAAAGAAGATTCAGGATGTCTCCCTCAGGTCACTTGAGAGGGCCGTCAAGAGTTTGACACGCGGTGTCAAGGGTGTGAAGGTCTCCAAAGGTAAGGTCGGAACCGACAAGCTCGATAGACCCTACACCACCGTCACGTTCCAGACGGACTCAGGGAAGGTCGGCCCAGTATACATCTACATCAAGGGTGAGCTCCTCCATGTGGTCAGCGATGGTAAAGTCAAGTCGGCCATCATGAAGCTCGAGCCCGAGCAGGCCAAGAGCGTCCGAGAGGTCCTCGCAGAGCTTCCGCACGAGTTCGACAGTAAGGAACTTCAGCGAGCTGTTGAGGCCAGGGACGAATATCTCGAGGATATGGAGGTGGCCGTGGACGACTACTTGTCGGACCTCGATGCACTTGAACTCTCTATGCTAAAGAAGCTGGTCGTGGACAAATATACAGGAGACGAATCCGAATGAGTGGAAAGCAGCTTCTCAGAGAGTACATTCAATGTGAGTACTCCAGCGCCCTCATCAAGGAGGATCGTGCTCTCAATGGCGGAAAGCTGATGCTGCGGGGCATCATCCAGAAGGCCGAGACAAAGAACCAGAACAACCGAATCTACCCCCGTAGTATCCTGGTTCGTGAGGCAGATAACTATCAGAAGGCCGTGCGTGAGAACCGCGCGGTCGGAGAGCTGGACCACCCGGACACTTCGACGGTCTCGTTGGAGCGAGTCTCCCATATCATCAGGGAGATGGCTTGGACAGGTAACGACCTGTCCGGTGTCATCGAGGTCCTTGGGACCCCGAAGGGAAAGATCCTGGAGACGCTCATCGAGAGTGGTGTCACGATCGGAATCTCCTCGCGTGGCGTCGGCTCAACCAACAAGGACAACACCGGCTGTGACATCGTCCAAGATGACTTCCAACTTGTGGCGTTCGACATCGTCAGTGAACCCAGTACACCTGGTGCCTACCTCTATCTTAAGGAGGGATGGGACAGGGACGTGGTGGTCTCTAAGCAGGACCGGGTGTTCCGTCGTGTGAATGATGCGCTCGCCAGAAAGGGACACATAAAGTGAAGCGCAGTGAACTAAAGGAGACCCTCCGAGGTATCGTCGCAGAGCTGGTCTCGGAGATCATCGAGAAGAAGATCCATGAGGTCGTGATGAAGCAGATCGGCGAGGTCTACATCCGCTCGCTCGTGGAGAACACTGTCAACCCGAACTCCTCGATACCCACCAGACGTCAGCAGGTCGTGGAGGAGGTCGAACACGAGGAACCGGACTCACTACCTTTGAAACGGACCAGGTCATCGAACCTCCAAGCACTTATCCCACCGACTTCAGCCAACCGTAAGGCCGCCGGGGCGGCCAAGGCGCTGTTAGCCAAGGATAATCCCATGCGTGACATCTACGAGGGTACCCAACCGCTCGCCCCGGACAACGACCACAGTGGCATGACAAGCATCCCCCTCGAGAACCTCGGGGTGGACCTCAACCATATGAGAAAATTGAACAAGCGGCTGATGGGTGGCTGATGGGTTTTCCCACAGCACCTGGAGGACGACCCGGAGGCCAGTACAGCCAGGAAGCCAGGGCCTCGGGCGCGGAGGACTTTCCGTATGACAGGCAGACCAAGTACGGAAAGAACGGCACCGGTGACGCCACACAGAGTGGTGGCCTAGAGATCATCCCTATGGACACCAAGCACACCCACTGGGATGAGGCTGAGGCCCTTGTGAAGGATCCACGTGGTGAAGACGACCATGGTGTGTGGGACCGGGTGGCGGAGGCCATTGGGGTTCCATACAATACTGCGATGTCCAGCAAGGGCGGTAACCACAACGGCTATATCCCTGGGTGGGAGCGTCCACGGATCGCAGGCGACGACGAAGCAACCGACTACGATAAACTGGATCTATATGGAGAAGCGTGGCAGGCGCTCGTTGACTTCCTGGCCAGGCCGGGCGACGACATCGAACTGTCGAACTGCGCGAAAGAGGACGAGGTTGTGGCCTCGAAGACGTGGCGTGGCCTGAACCCACCGGAGGACAAATGAAGAAGATCAGTGTCAGACAGCTGCGGACTATCGTTTACGAGGCCGTGGCACAGGCCAAAAGTGCCAAGACCCGTTCTAAGAAGGAGTTCAAGGGTGCACCCGCGAAGAACAAGTTGGGTACGGGAAACGAGGCCAAGCCGGCCTTGGACTTCTCTCCCCCACAGGGTCCCATGAACAGGCTGGGTCGTCAGGGACAGACGTCCTCGAGCCCGGTGTTGACCTCGGAGGAACGGCTCAGATATGTGATCCGCGGAGTTATCCGCGAAGCACTGAGGAACGGTCGTAAATGAATTCAAGTGACGACATCAATTTCGGCCGCGGGTTGACGGTCCAAGCCAGACGCGATGAGTCCGGAGAGGACCTCATCAAGCGATTCACGAAGATGGTCAGGACCGATGGTGTGCTTAAGGAGTACGTCGCATCCACCCGGTTCGTGAAACAGCGTAGAAAAACGTGTGCAAAGTGACAAAAAACTTTCACGCCCTACTTAGACACATCTGCGGAGCTATATGAAGGAAGAGAGAGCATGAGCGATCTTGTTGACAAGGCCGTAAGGGACGCGAGAGCACTCGCACAGCTCGCTCAGGATAGCGTGAAGAACGAGATCTATGAGCAACTGGAACCCGGAGTTAGGAAGCTTGTCGATCGGGTGTTGAAGGAATCGCTCGGCACCAAGATCGGCGGCAACGGTATCATATCTGAAGGAGACAACAAGATGGCGAAAGATGAACTGGACCTTGAGTCCATCTCGGGTATGTTCCCGGGTATCAGTGAGACCGAGGAGACGGACGGCGACGAGCTGGACGAAGCGGTCGACGAAGATGAGGACGAGCTTGACGAGGCGGAGATTCCGTCACTCGACGAGATGGAGTCGCTCGAGGGTGACCTCGACGAGGAAATCGAGATCGATGAGGCCGAGCTCAAGAAGGTCTATGACGAGGCCCTTGCCCTCGAGGTCAAGATGACCTCGGGCCTGAAGGACCTGGACCTCTCCGGTAAGGAAGAGGTCGATCAGTCCAATGCTCTTCACGATGTGAAGGGCGGCGAGCAGTACTTCGGCGACATCGAGCCGCCTGCCAAGAAAGATTGGACCGTCAAGGAGGTGAGGAGTCTGGTAAGGCAGGGCCTCGCTGAAAACAAGCGCCTGGCGCTGGAGAACAGGAAGCTGAAGGAAGCCCACACCAAGTTGGTGCGCGAGCTGTCCAAGCTGAACCTCTTCAACACCAAGATGCTGCATGTCAACAAGTTCTTCGCGGAGCACAAGCTCTCGAAGGGCCAGCAGAAAGTTGTGATCGAGTCGATCGACCGCGCTGGGTCTTCCGGTGAGGTTCAGAAGACGTACAAGACCCTGGAGGCTACCTTCCGTGCCGCAGGTGTCGTGAGTGAGTCGAGGAAGCCGAAGGCTAACTCGCAGCGTGTCCGCAGGCCGGGAGCCAACCAGACAGTCATCCGTGAGTCGGCTGACAATAGCGCGAATCCTAACAAGGAGCAATATTCGCGTTGGGGTACCCTTGCTGGGCTTCTGAAGTGAAACCCTGACGGAAGTATTGCAAGGATAAGGAGTCTGGAAAATGGCGAAGATTTTGAATGAAGACCTGACCTCTGGTCTCTATGAGCGTAACATGCTCAAGGAGTCCAAGAGGATCACTGAGAAGTGGGCTCGCACCGGCCTCCTGGACGGACTGAACGAGGCTCGCGCCTCGATTCTGGCCCGCCTCATGGAGAACCAGGCGGCCTGGATCCTGAAGGAAGCAAGTGTCCAGGCGGACATCATCGGCTTCCAGAACATCGCGTTCCCCATGGTGCGTAGGGTGTTCGGTGGACTGATCGCGAACGAGCTCGTCGGCGTCCAGCCGATGTCGCTTCCGTCCGGTCTGATCTTCTATATGGACTACCGGTATGACAGCGTCAAGGCTGGTAACCAGAACGATGACTTCACCACTGGTGGATCGCTGTTTGGTGCCCGCAGCACGCTGCAGACCAACGATGCCACGGGCGGCATGTACAACATGGGAGGTACCTCGTTCTCCCAGCGTGAGCGCGTCTCACTGGCTACCTTCTCAGGTACCATCGGTACGCTCAACATGGGCGACGTTGACCACGATCCGGATCTGTCCGGATCGCTGACCTTGCTGAAGAAGCTTACCCTGACGAGTGGTTACTCGATGCTAAACGCCTCTGGCTCGTTGTTCGGCACTGCCGACCTCAAGCAGTGGATGCCGCTGTCGGGTACCTCGACCTCGTGGAGCACCACGACCGACGGTACCCCCGTTGGTGTCGGTGCCACCACGACTGACGTGATCAAGGTCTATCGTCGGTTCACCAAGGTGAGCGGCAACGACCTGGTCTTCGTGGTTTCCGGTTCGGTCGCCTCGCTGGCCGGCACCCTCGCGGGTAACACTGCGCTGAAGGTCTCGTACCTGGTGGGCGCAAGCCTTACTGGTGGAACCTCTGGTTCGCTTGTCCTTGATCCGTACGAGTCGGACATGGCTGGTTCGCCTACTCCGTCGATTCCGGAGCTAGACTTCAGGATCAGCTCGGAGGCCGTCACAGCCCAGCCGAGGAAGCTGAAGGCGAAGTGGACCCCCGAGCTCGCACAGGATCTGGCGGCTTACCAGAACCTGGACGCCGAGGTCGAGCTGACCACGGTCATGTCGGAGCAGATCGCCCTTGAGATCGACCGAGAGATCCTCTCGGACATCCTCTACCAGGCGACCGGCGCGAACATGTTCTGGAGCCGCAAGCCCGGTAACTTCGTGGACAAGAGCACTGGCACGGTCCTCGGTGGAACTTCGTTCACCGGTAACGTGCAGGAGTGGTACAGTACCCTGGTTGAGCGCTGCATCGATGTCGGAAACGCCATCCACCGCAAGACTCTCCGCGGCGCTGCCAACTTCTTGGTCACCAGCCCGGAAATCTGCACCATCCTCGAGTTCACCATGGCCTTCAAGCCGGTGATGTCGCTGGATCCGAAGGAAGGTACCTTCACCATCGGAGCCGAGAAGGTCGGCTCGCTCTCGAGCAAGTACACGGTCTACAAGGACCCGTACTTCCCGAAGACCAAGGTCCTCCTTGGATTCAAGGGTTCGGGTTTCCTCGAAGTCGGCTACGTGTATGCCCCCTACGTGCCGCTGATCGTCACCCCGACGATCTACGCGCCCGAGGACGGCACCCCGCGCAAGCTGATGATGACGCGGTACGCGAAGAAGATGGTTAGGTCGGATTTTTACGGGACCATCACCGTATACGACCTCTGATCCCTAGATCAGATCATTGGACTTTTTGTCCAATTGATTAATCTGCCTGTAAAGAAAAACCCCAAAGGAAACTGCGGGGTTTTTCTGCAACTATTTCCAGGTCAGGTACTCTGACAGAGCAGGAGCTACTTACATTGTGACCAAGCGACTAGCGGAGGCATTCGGTCAGATCGATGAGACCTCATCTGTTCCTGTCAACGAGGCCCCTGCAAAGAGGGTGAAGTCCAAGGCCATGAAGGTGAACACCCTCACGGCCCAGCGCAATGTCCCGCGGGAGATGGTGAACAGCATCACCGACAATCCTGCGCTCAGACACACGATCTGGCAGCTCGTCACGCTGCCTACGGACCCACAGAGTTCCAGACTCCTACGCTACATGATCGACAAGGGTTGGAGGAAGATCGAGGTACAAGGGAAGACCCTCATGTACCACGCCAGATCGTTCAACCACCTCGAGGGTGCAAAGCTACCAGAGTGGACACTATACGGCGTGTACTCCATGTTCAGGCCGCGCGACTCCTCTGATGTCCCTAAGCGCACCACGACCACCAGCCGCCCGGAGATGCAGAAAGGCTTCGCTGACGACATCGACCAGGGTCTGCTTAACCAGTGGGGGACCAGGTTCGTTGACGACGATATGCCGATGACGGTCACACAGAGCGAGCCGGACAAGTCGTTCTTTGACTTCATCTCAGGACGATCCAGCGTGGCTGCAGCGGAGCAGGCGGCCGACAGCTTCTACCAGCAGACAGGGATCGTCCTGGAACCGCTGACCGGAAAGCTCAAGAGGGGAGAACCCACCAAGGAAGTCCAAAAGCCTCAGCTTCCGGGAGGTGTGGATCCTGAGGACATCATCGTGCTGGCCGAGGGTGGTAGCTTCTACGCCATCCGTGCCAAGGACCTCGACGAGGAAGTGATCCACGACTCACAGAAGGTCATAAAGTCAGGCAAGGTGAGGGTGGACTCACAGCTCCCGACCGGCGCCCTCGCCAAAGCCACGGCAGCAGACGACGACAATGACGCGTGGAGTGCCCTGCGCAAGAGGCATGGCATCGACAAGACCGACCCCAAGCCGGCAGACCCCGAGCAGCCCGGCCGTGGCAAATCCGATATGTGGCAAATGCCGCAGGGTGAGCCAAAGAAGGACGAGCCCAGGTGGGTACAGAAAAAGGGCAGGTTCGACCCGGTCACAGGAAAAACCCTGGACAACGACGCCCCAGCCATGCCAAAGTCCGCCGGTGGACAGCGGTGGTGGAAGGACGAGAAAGACATAGGACAGCCTGTTCAGATTCCCTCAGCATGGGTCAAGGGTAAGCAACCTAGTCCTCCCAAGGACGAACCTCAGGGTGAGGTGGAGCGCCCCACGGTGAAGATCAGAGGTGACGGCGCGTTATCAGACATTGTCGACCTGGCCAGAAAGGAGGGTAGGAAGCAGATCTTCCTCCTCGGATCAAGGGACTCCAAGGAGAGGACACAGATCATCAACAGGAAGAAGACCCGGTCACTCCCCAGCATCAATACCACACCGGTGTCACTTGAATATGAGCGTAACGGACGGATATCAGAACCTGAGAAGGTACAGAGGTCCGTCGAATGGACGAAGGGCCTGCCTGTGAAGGCTGGGAAATGGTCGGTGGACGACCTCCAGAAATACCTCCGTATGTTTGAGCGGGATACAGGGACCCGCCTGTGATCTGACTACCTAAGGAAGACCAACATGTTCGTACCGTCAATCTTCGCGCCCATCGTTTCCGGCAGTTATGAATTCTACAGGGTTACCAGCCCTGCGGTGGTTGGTGCACCAGTGCTGATCCTGTCGTCCAGTACAGGGAGACGTGCGGCCAGCATCACAAACCACTCTAATGTGACGATGTATATCGCCCCCTGGACCAGTGTGACCGGCTCTGTGGCCGGTGGTTTCTGGGTAAAGCTGACCTCTGGGTCATATTTCGAGCTGCCCACGCCCGTCTACACTGGCCCGATCTATGCTGCCTGGGACGGGCAAGGCGGGGTCACTATGGTCGTCGACTTCAAGAGCGAAGAGTGAGCCGATTTGACCTGGAGAACACTCAGCGAAGCGTTCCTCGATGAGGAAGTTGATCCCACGCTGCCAGCTGGGGTCACACTCTCATATGAATCGTTAAAGTCAGTCGACGGTTCACCGGCCATCCGGACCAAGGTGATGTACAAAGGACAACCGATCGGAACGATCATGGCCATGTATGACCCTGGAACACGGTGGTTCAAGGTGGTGGACTCCAGCATAGAGTCGTCCTTCAGAGGAAAGGGCATCATGCAGGCCGCGTACCGTGAGTTTCATAAGAAACTGCAGACGAAGGGTAGCGGGCTTACGTCCGATACGATCAGAAGCCACGACGCCAACAGCATGTGGAATGCCCTAAGAAAAAAGGGCCTTGCACGGGGTCCAAAGGCCGTCCAAGGTGGAATGGTCTACTTCATGGAGGCCCTCAGGCTTCTAGATACTAACGGGAGGAACGGCAGATGAGCTTTGTGACAGGTTCCACAGCCTTCGGGTTCTTCGATGCAGACACACAGTTCCAGGTTGACGCCGACAAGGTGCTCACATACGTCACCCGTATGCTCGGAGAGAGCCAGCTGCAGGTGGAGATCAGCTCGTCCGATGTCTATACCTGTTTCGAGGCGGCCACGATGGAGTTCTCCTCCATCATCAACATGTACCAGGCAAAGTCGACCTTAGGGACTTTCCTCGGCTCAGCTACAGGTTCCCTCGTCGGCTCTGAGCAGCGATATCCACAATTCAGTCTCGAGTGGGCCAGGCGACAGGCTGAAGCCTATAACGACTTGTCCAACCTGAACTCCAGGAAGCCGTATTACAGTGGGTCCGTCGACCTCTCGACCGGCCAGCAAGACTACGACCTTCAGACGCTGACCAATCCCACAGGATCGGACGGAGGATCACGCCGGATGGTTATCAAGAACGTGTACCACTACTCGCCTGGATCGGCGTTTAGGTTTTTTGGTACCACGTCCTTCATGAACTACCTGAACAACGAGTTCAAGTTCGAGAGCTACACACCTGAGACCGTCTTTCACCTTCTTCCGGTGTGGGAGGACATCCTCCGCGGCATGCAGTTCAAGGTCTCTAACAAGGTTCGACGCTCGAACTACAGCTACGAGCTCCACAACAACATCCTCAAGGTCATGCCGATTCCGGCGGCCAACATCAAGCTCTGGTTCACCTATCAACTGAGTGATGAGCCGGTCCTGGGAGCGAACGACCAGGCAAGCTACGGCGTCTCGAACATGTCGAACCTCCCATTCGGCAATATTCGGTACTCTGCGATGAACAGTATCTCCAGACGCTGGATCTTTCAGATGACGCTCGCCCTGTGTAAACAGACGCTTGGGTATGTACGTCGAAAGATGGGATCCATCCCTGTCCCCAACGGAGAGGTATCCATGGACGGCGACCAGCTCGTGTCCGAGGCACAGGCGGAGATGGAGAGGCTTAGGCAGGAGCTCACCGCCGCCCTCGAGGACCTCACCTACGACAAGCTTGCCATCAAGGAGGCCGAGAAGGCTTCAGCACTCGAAGAGACACTAAAGCGGGCACCGCTAATGATCTACGTAGGTTGATGAATAGAATCTGATGGCACGCAAGTTTATCACAGCCAAGGAGCACGCCTTCATCGCGAGGGTGAACAAGGAGCTGATCCAGAAGGTCATCGGCCAGGAGGTAATCTACTATGCCCTCTCCAGGGAGGAGACCACACCTCACGACGTATACGGCGAGGCGGTCGACAAAGTCTGGTATGCCCCTGTCACTCTGAACTGTCTCGTGTCGTTCGACAACCCCGATGTCAAGACATTGGATATTGGACTTGATGCTGAGTACAGTCTGGAAGTCTACGTCCTCACGGACGAACTCATCGACCGCAACATCAAGCCTAACGAAGGTGATTTCGTCGAGTTTGGACAGAAGTTCTTCGAGATATCGTCCGTCACCCTCCCACAGCTCGCGTTTGGACAGGTGAACAACAAGCTTATGACCAAGTTCTCGTGTGTCTCCTCACGTGAATCAGTGTTCGCAGGGGGATCATATTCATCTCACGAGGTGGTGGACAACACCCACCCTGTTCAAACTCCGATCTCGAAAAATGTGAGGGACTAATGCGTAAATTTCTTCTGACTCTGTTTTTGGCCCTGATGGTCTCCGCATGTTCGGGTTGTTGGATGATCTCGAAATCTGGCAACCGTGGGATCGACAATCTTGACTCAGTCGGTGACGCCAGGCAGGCCACCGTAAAGATCGAGATGAAGATGTTGGTGGAGAACATCTATGGAGCCCGGTCCACCCAAAACGGGATGGCCACAGGGTGGTTCCTCATGTCGAAGGGCGAGTTCTCGACCGTCGTCACCGCCGGACATGTCTGTGAAACGCCCGGTACGTTCGTCCAGGGTTACAAGGTCCTGCAGATCACCTACACAATCTCTACCTACGACGAGAAGACTTTCATCGGCACCGTTCTCTACGACCACGACGAGTCCTCGGATGACACATGTGTCATGGGCGTCGTAGGTGCCAAGCCGAAACATCACATGACTCTTAGCAAGACACCCACGAGACAGCGTATGATCGGCACTCCGATCTGGTACGTCGGTTACCCGAATGGTAGCCTCGGGGTGTTCGAGGGACACGTCACCGCACAGATGGAGAACTCGGGCTACCTGGTAGGTTCCATCGAGACCTGGATGGGTGCGAGTGGATCGGCGCTGCTCGACTCAAACGGTGAAGCGCTCGGCCTGCTCTCCATGGTGGACGGTAAATTCCACCACCACGCGTACTTCGTTCCCGTGGAGCACCTCTGGGCGGCCCAGGTGGCCGCGAAGGCGTGGCTCAACAAGGACCACGAGTGACAGCTGCTAGGCCACAGAACTATCAGGACATCAGGATCGAGGACGTCGACAGGGCGATCCTCCACTGGTTCGACAGGACCGTGAACGCCCATGTCATGATGGCAGACGCCAGGCGCCATAAGGTACCGGTGCTGTTCAGCTCAAAGGAGCGCTGGGTATCGTCGCGTGAGAACACAGGTATCCGTGACAAGGACGGTAAGCTGATCCTCCCCGCAATCAGCATCACCAGGACAGGCCTAGATCCCACCAACAACATGCTAGCACTGGGTTCAAACGTCCCCAGACTTCAGGTCTCTAGACGTATCTCCCCGAAAACGAACGTCCTGAAGTCTAATCGCCTGCTCTCACAGGCGATCGCCCCTGACCCGGTTGTATATGAGGTGATCACCATCCCGTTCCCGTTCAACGGGACTGCTCCGTATGAGGTGGTCATCCACGCGTCCTATATGACGCATATGAACGAGATCATGGAGAAGATCATCACCGAGATGGAGTTCTACGATGTACCCTGTTTCGTGGCCCCTATACGTGGGGAGAACAGGCCGGAATCGATCAATGGTGGTGGGGAGCGGGTCCCTGGGGAGGACGCCCACTTCGAGTCACGGATCATGATGTCGGACTACTACGTCTGCGGCTACTTCGACGACTCCATGAGCTCCGAGGGGAACATGGACGAGTTCACAGACCAGGAGCGTATCTTCCGATATTCGACACGTTTTACCGTCCCCGTCTTCCTTCAGCTGAACCCCGCAGGAAAACGGGAGTCGGTCCAGGTCGAGCAGACAGCTTTCAAGCTGGAGCTTGGCAAGGAGTCCTGTCACTTCGTGGATGACCCTTCCGAGATCGAGCTGATTTTTAGTCACCCCGGTCCAACTCTTAGCGAGAGAATACGCCGCAAGTGAGCCTATGTGCGCCGCTGCGGGTATAATTACTCGCGTCCGATGTATTTTTCTGCTGAGCTAAGGGAGAGCGTGATCCGATGAACAACAGTTTCTCTTCACCGAATGTGCAGGCGAACGAGGTCGACCAGTCGTTCAACGAGGCCGACTCACCCCAGGTGGGCGGCGTTCTGATGGGCACCACCCCGAAGGGTCCAGCGTACCGTCCGACCCTCATTCGCAATTTCGACCAGTTTCGTGAAGTGTTCGGTGATATCGACCCGGTCCATCCGGTGACGCTCGCCGCGTACAACTATCTGAAGAATTCCAACTCCCTCAGGGTTGTCAGGATTCTTGGTGACAGCGATGGCACCGCGGCCAGCAGTGGCTACACTGTCGGAGGTATCATCGGCATCTCGGACGTTCCAGGTGGTGGCACGAGCACTGGCTCGATCATGGCGCAGATCCACCACACCGGCACCCACTCCACAGTGACCGTGGCGGGTGTGGCACTCGATGCCAACAGGTTCACGATCAGCTTCGGCTCGACCTTCTCGGCGACCGCCTCGTTCCAGACTGCAAGTGCGGACTACATCGAGAAGGTGCTGAACACTGATCCGACCAAGTACTCCACGTACGGACACTACCTGTCCTCGGTCTATCGCTACCAGAAGCAGGTCGCCTCAGCCAGTTGGTTTACGGCAGCCATCCTCTCGTCGTCATGGAAGGATTTCCTCCGTGACTACGAGCCGGGGGTCACCCCGTACATCAAGTCGCAGCCCCTGGGCGGCGTCGAGTTCGACCTCTTCCGTATCTACACGACCGCAGACGGCCGGGCGACCAACGACCAGGTGAAGGTCACGGTGGCCAACATTAGGCCCTCACCGAACCCCGGTCTCTATCCGTACGGCACCTTCGACATCGTGGTCCGTGACTTCTACGACAATGACATCAGGCCGATCATCCTGGAGAACCACACTCAGCTGAGTCTGGATCCGGCCGACCAGAACTACATCCTCCGTAGGATCGGAGACATCAAGGAGGTCTTCGACGACACCGAGCGCAAGTTCGTGGTCACCGAGGGCAGTTGGGTCGGCAAGCCCGGCTCACGCCACATCCGCGTACAGCTCAATGAGGCTGCGAACTTCCCGCCGGAGGCGCTGCCCTTTGGGTTCCGCGGCTTCCAGAAGGCGCGCTTCTCTGGCTCGGCCGGAGCCACCGACATCGGTGGACTCAACCTAGTGCCGACTCTTCCGTACTCGGTCTTCCAGAGGGACCACCAGGGCAACTATAACGGCAACGTGTGCTGGGGTGTGAACTTCGTCTCTGGCGGCATCGCCGACCGGATGAGGGCCTTCCCGGATATGCCTGTGGGCGACCTCGCGATGACCGCTTCGGACGCGGATTTCTCACTCAAGGGACTGACCTCCTACACCGACAACGGTACTCAGAGGTTCTACTATTTGAATACCGGTACAGCATATCAGCCGATCTACACGTCAGGCTCCATGCAGAAGTTCACCATCTCTTTCAAGGGTGGGTTCGACGGTTGGGATCTGCGAGTGAAGAACCCGATCCACCAGTTTGAGCTGGCCAACACCGCCACCGAGACCAACATCGGCGTCGTCTCCATCAAGAGGGCCGTGGACACCATCCGTAACCCGGACTTCATCGACGCTAACATGCTGGCGATCCCGGGCGTCCACAACAAGAAGGTCACCGATTACGCCCGTAACATGGTGAACGAGCGCAAGGACATGTTCTACGTCATGGACGTGACAGGTTCGACCGTCTCGGAGTGTGAGACAGCGCTGACCAACCGCGAGCTGGACGACAACTACACCGCGGCGTATTACCCCGACCTGAAGATGGAACACCCGCTCATCCCTGGTAAGATGATCCGAGTGCCGGCCTCGGTCGGAGTCGTGGGTGCCATCGCCTACACCGACAGGGTGGCACAGCCCTTCTTCGCCCCCGCCGGTCTCAACCGCGGTGGACTCGGGCAGTTTGGTATCAAGGACGTCGTGGACCGCCTGAACTTCAAGGATCGCGATAGGCTGTACGACGCGAAGATCAACCCGATCGGCTTCTTCACCAAGGAGGGTGTCGTGATCTACGGGCAGAAGACCCTGCAGGCGCGGCCCTCCGCCCTGGACCGAGTGAACGTCCGAAGACTGCTGATCCTTGCCAAGAAGCAGGTCATGCAGGTGGCGAAGGAACTGCTCTTTGAGCCGAACAACGGCCAGACCTGGCAGAACTACGTCAACAAGGTCAACCCGATCCTGGATGCCATCAGGCGGGACCAGGGCCTGGAGAGGTTCCGAGTCGTGATGGACTCCACCACCACGACCCCGGACCTGGTGGACAAGAACGCCATCTTCGGTAAGATCATCCTCCAGCCCACGAAGACCGCGGAATATATCTCGATCGATTTCGTCGTAACTAACTCAGGAGTTTCGTTCTCAAGCTGAGCCAGACCATATAGACCCTGCGGTCTCACTACGTTCACCACAGAGTGCCCCGTGACCTTCGAGATGGTCCGGGGCATTTCCATATGACCTGGCATATTGACGTGTGGTGGGCACTACAGGGTGAGACCTAGAAAGTCCCGACGGGACCATAAACATGCGCACCTCCGATAGTTAATCTCGGACGCAGGGTGATCCAACCTCTCAATAGGAGCTGATAGAAAACGATGGCCGAGATTATTGACACCAACACGATGATGGCGAACACGTTCGAGCCGAAGCGAAAGTTTCGGTGGATCCTGCAGGTCGCCGGCCTCGATGCGTTCACCCTGAAGACGGCCTCCCGTCCCCAGATCACATTCGACGAGACCCTTATCGACTGGATTAACACCAAGCGATACGTCGCCGGAAAGGCAACATTCAACCCGATCAGTATCACTATGCATGACCCGATCGCCCCGTCGGCGGCACAGAAGGTCATGAACTGGGTACGCCTCTGCTACGAGTCAGTGACCGGCCGCGCCGGATACGCTGTCCAGTACAAGCAGGACTTCTCCTTAAAGCTCCTTGACCCGGCGGGGGCCGTGGTCGAGCTATGGGACATCGTCGGTGGATGGGTCCAGGACAGCAACTTCGGAGAGCTTGATTACAGCACATCAGATAACATCGAGTTGACCTGCACTATCAGGTTCGATAACGCCGTCCTCCAGTTCTAAATAATTATTATTGGCATTAGCCTAGACTTACACAGCGAAATCACCTGGGCTGTATGTGAAGACATACAGCCCATTTCCGTTGAGAAGGATACCTAAAACATGAGCAAGCTCTCGAAGATCTACGGCCTCAAGAACGAGAGCCCTATGACACCTGTGAAGGGTAACGGCTGGAACAAGCCTGGCTACCTCCCGGGTGTGACCGACCCGAAGTCACCGTTGCGTCCCGGGCAGAAGAGGAGGCCCGGGCAGCAGACCAGTAAGATGGGTCAGACCGGTGCACTGGGCCAGACAACGCAGGAGGCTGCACCCGTCCAGACCAACGAGGACCACGGTGCGGCGATGGACGCGATCGGTGAATTGTCGGAGCTGGTCGGCAGGTACACACACAGCTCTATGGACAATGCAACACTTGCCAGAGATCTCGTCAAGTGGTTCAGGGACAACCTCAAGTCGATCGAACAAGCACTCGGCGTCACCCCTGAGTCGGATGGAGAAGAGGGCGGCCTCGACATCGACTCGGTGAAGCCAGGCTGAGAAAAAGTAACTTTGTGATGCTGTGTTGGTATGGGATTCTACAGGTTGTATAATTAATTCATGTTGAATAACCATTACCATTGCGACACCATCTGAATCCCCTAGGGCCTGCGAGAGCGCGGGTCACTCGGAGTCAGACATGGTCCACTACGTTATCATACGGTCGGACCTAACACACGGACAGCAGGTCGCACAGACAGTCCACGCCGTAGGTGAGAGCCACGGAGGACTGGTCCATCCTGCAGGTACTGTTGCGGTGGCTCTCTCAGCCACCGACAAAAAGCACCTCCTCGAGATCTATGCGACCATTGTGGCCGCAGACATCAAGTGTGTCCTCATCATAGAGTGTGACGGGGAGCCGATGGCTATCGGCGTCTGTCCCACCAGGGACCGGAAGAGTATCCGCAAGGTGACCTCTACCCTGAAGCTGGTGAAGTAAAAGATGTCGTAGGTGCAATTCCTACTAAGCCTTGTTCAGAGTTGGCTGAGCCTCGGGAGTAATGCCCCTGGGGATCGAGGGTTCGAATCCCTCACAAGGCTCCAAAGGCTCCAAAGGGTCCTTAGTTCAGGTCGGGGGCGACTCCTCCAGGATTCGCCAAGGAGAGGAGAGTGATGGTATGGATAAGAAGACGAAGAGCTTGCTTGCGTACCATGCCCTCATCAGCACACGACGTAAACAGCTCGCATTCTGTGCTCAACAGGAGGCTTGCCAGCACGACTGGATCGCGTGCGGTAGCGACTTCCGGCACTGCACCCGCTGTAAGCTGTTCGCTGATCTCTAGCAACAAGTAAACAGGACAAGAGAAGCACCCTCTCGACCATTTTATGCCGCGATAGCCCAAGTTAGAGGCGCCCCGATATAAAGGGGAGTAAGTGCTGGTTCAATTCCAGCTCGCGGCACCAGTTTTTAGGGAACGTAGTTCAGCGGTAGAGCTTCGGACCAAAGTAAACAGGAAAAGAGAAGCACCATGGACAAACCTCGTGACCTCATGCAAATCAATCTGCCGTTTCCTCGCAGCCGTCGACCAACGGCCGAAACGATCCCGGCTCCGACTCCAACTGACGCGGAAATCCTCACAGAGATCGAGTCCCGCAACCTGCGTGAGATCGGTGGCGAGTCGTGAGGCGCACGCGCAAGGGCGATGTCTATGCCGCTGCGATCAGCGGTGGCCGCCTCGACGGAGGCGACGTGGTCGCGGTCGCACGGGACAAGTCCTACGTCACTTACAGGCACACGTGGGCGGAGTCGATCGATGGACGCGCATGGGATGCCCTGAGTCGCGCAGCGATGCGGGTCGCCGGGGAAGTCGCGGATGCGACCGGTAAGCCCGTCGCGATCTACGCGCGTGAGGGATACGTCGTCGATCAGATCCACCCCCGGAGCGAGTCGTGAAGGCCGAGGTGTGGATGATCACGTCAGCACGTTTCCGATCCTGGGAGTCGTGATTAGCACCATGTTCGGTGTCAGCACAGGCAAACCTGCCGGTCCCACCCTTAAGGCCTAGATCGACAGCCCCTGATTCATTCAGGACCAAATCTCAGCCAGAAACAAGCGCCCGGACGG
>Ga0105051_10000700_pt1 | contig 46125 bp, 40 predicted proteins | sample FRY02_FD_78383 | JGI IMG/M metagenome (GOLD analysis project Ga0105051, IMG submission 78383) | Freshwater microbial communities from Lake Fryxell liftoff mats and glacier meltwater in Antarctica - FRY-02 (megahit assembly) | ecosystem: Environmental > Aquatic > Freshwater > Ice > Glacier... | reverse complement strand
CGGAAGAAGACGAAGAAACCTCGGAAGAAGACGAAGAAACCTCGGAAGAAGACGAAGAAACCTCGGAAGAAGACGAAGAAACCTCGGAAGAAGACGAAGAAACATCGGAAGAAGACGAAGAAACCGTCCAAGAGGCTCAATGGTTTTCTCGCAAGAAAAAACTTGTAAAAGAAAACTTTAGATTTGCTCCTCGCAAGCCTGCGCCCAAGCCTGCGCCCAAGGCGCCAGTTACCGTAAAACGTAATCAACGCCTAGAGGAGTTAACTCGGCAGGTTGCTGGTAGTATCAAGGGTAATGCCAAAATGAAAACTATATTTGAAGATATTTTTCGCGACACGGCAAACACAACTCTTCACGAGCAAACACAGCGCGCCTCGGTTGCCAAAGCCCAAAGTGAGTATGGGATGCACAATGTCATTGATGCCAACCCGGAAGAAATTTTCGAAGGCGCAGATCGTTGGGCGACATTAGCTTTTAAGCCAGCGCATTCGTTCACAGGAAAAATAACCAACAAATAATTAAAGTTTTCCCAGGAGGTTTATTATGACACGATATGTACCGCTTCACCACCACAATACAACAGAACCATCAGATCGCGCCCATAGTAGTGCCTTTGAAGTAAATGACTCGAATCGCCAAATCGTGCTTCGTGCTTCATACACGGGATCACCTCTTTTTAGAGATACCCCGGATGGCTACCGAGGAAATAACGCTCGCGCTATTTTCGAAGCCCTCGTGTTGACTCCATTCGAAGGTGGTAATGAAATGTTTGGAGATGTTTATCGAGATTATGGAGCAACCAATCCCAACATTGCCCAACAAGCTCCTGATTTCGGCGCGATTCAAGCATTGATCGATAGCCGTGGCAATGGCGGGGGTTTCCCAACAACTCCATGGTCGCCAACAACAGCCTCCCCAACAGTTACTACAGGCGGTGCATTAGCAATTGCAGATAGTATTCCGGCAACACCAACACCAGTCCTTCGCGATGGAGGTTGGGGTCGCCGACGAAACGCAGGCCCAGCCGCGTTAAATCCCCGTACAACTGCGACGGAAATTCACAGGGATGTACTTGCGCGTCGTCCTTTGGGATCATCGAGAAACTCAGGATAATCAGAAATTAAAATATGAGCACTTTATACAACGAAGTCTTAGCTGACGCCAAAAAAATTCGGGAAGTCGCAATTCAGGATGCTCGTAACAGCATTATGGATGAGATCCTTCCTCTTGTCAACAAAATGATTGCCGAAGAAATCGCCAATCCTGATGGAATGCCCGGTTTCGAAGACACCGACGAAGACCCATTGGATCAAGTAAATACAGATCCTCTGCCTCCTGTTAACGGAGCTCCTGTAGTTCCTGCGGAATTGCCACCGGCAGCCCCTGTAGACGTTGCTTATGACAGCGCCGGGGATTCCGCTATTCCTTTGGCCCCTGCATCTACACCCGTTGGATTACTGAACTTAACTCCCGGCCCGGATGGAAAGGTAACAATAAGTCTTGACGATTTATTAAATTGCTTAAAAGACAAAACTTCGGAACCTGCAAGCACAACCCCTCCGGTAGATGCAATGCCGTCTGACGTTCCACCGCCTGTTGTTAGTCCGCCCCGTAGCGCTGGGGCAATGGAACCTCCTTTGCCACCACTTCCGCCACTTCCGATGGGCGAGAACAAGCAAGTAAAGCTTTTGAAAGTAGTTTCAGAGAAAGTTAATTCGCTTGAAGGATTGTTAGGCAACCTAACGGAAATTTCTTCGGCCCAAGAGGCAAAATCCATCAAAGATGGATTGTATGTGCTTTATTGCCGCCTACAAGAAACCAAAACTATAGATCATGTTTCGGTTCGTGCAAAAACAATTCTAGAAGAAAAAATTGAAAAAATGTACGATTCCGTGGACGAATTATTTGAATCAACTATTTATGAGAAAACAAGGGTTAGGAACACAACCATGAAACAAGGAAAAACTGCCACTCTAAAAAACCTTTTCGAAGATGTGAGTGATGATTTGCTAGACGAAGAAGCTCAACTCTCTGGATTATTCGATGACGAAGAAGTCGATGAGTGCGGCGATGAACCTATGGGCCACGAACATGCCGAAGGCGAAGAAGATGACGGCTCTATGAGCGATCTTTTTGGTAGTTCTGACATGGACCCTGATGATGATGACATTGCAACGATTACCCTCGTTGATGATGATGAAGTAAATCCAACTGCCAGGATGGGTATGGGCGAAAGCCAAGACCTTGACGACGACATGATTGTCGAAATTTCAGAAACCGAATTGAAGGAAGCTCTTGCTTCACTCAACGAAAGCGACGAAGAAGATTCTGGGCTAGTTGAATTCGAAAATGATGAAGAAATTGAAGACGAGGACGCCAATGAATCCGTAACTGGAGATATTTTTGGTGACCATGTTGGAGATGATGCCTCCGAAATGCCGACAGTTTCGTCGGTACGCAAACCCTCAGTAGCTACTACAGAATCGAAAGCTGCAAATATTCAACTCAAAGGAAAGTTGAATGAAGCAGATCGTAAGCTCAAGGCAGCGCACTCAAAACTTGTAGAGAGTAATTTGCTCAACGCAAAATTAATCTATGCAACACAATTTCTCAAACGTGGCGGTTTAACAAAGGTCCAAATGGACCGAGTTGTTGAATGTCTGGACGCAGCCGAGAACATTGTTGAAGCAAAAGTTATTTTCAACAAGTTAACCAAGAAACTCAATGAACGCAAAAGCGCCCCTGGAACTGAAACTCGCAAACCTCTTCGTGAGTCGCGTGAAATTTCACAACCAGTCGTTCTTGCAGAAGGTTTCGACCTTCCATTGGATGATTCTCGCTGGGAACAAATGGCCGGAATTCGACCACGCCGCAATGGATAAATGCGCGTAACAAAATAGTTATCTATAGAAAATTTGTAGTAGAAAAAATACTTTAAGGAGTTTTGATAATGAGTACATCGAATAAACAATTTACGTTGAAACAATTAACTGAGGGCATTTCTAAACGAAATCTCACAGAAGAAAGCCGTCGCCTCGTTGAAAAATGGGCGCGAGTCGGCCTCTTAAAAGGTCTCGAAGGCGTCAACAAACAAAATATGGCCCGACTGCTTGAAAATCAAGCCGCTGAAATTCTTCGCGAGTCGAATTCAGTGTCTACAGGTGGCGGTGGTCTGACTTCTAGCGGGCAATTAGCCGGATTCGTTAATATCGCCTTCCCAATCGTTCGTAGAGTTTTCGGCTCATTGGTAGCAAACGAAATCGTTTCGATTCAACCAATGTCCCTCCCATCAGGCTTGCTTTTCTATCTTGATTACTCATATGGAAAAGATGTTGGCGGAGATGATTCCGTTGACGTTGGCGGTGGTGCAAATCAAACCTACAACAGAGGCGACTCTCTTTATGGTTCACCAAATGGTCGCAGCATCCGTAACGGCGCGACAGGCGTTGGCGGAATGTACGATAACATCAACGTGGGTTATACCCGCGTTCACGCCCAAGGCAATGCCATCGCGGTAGCGGCATTCGGAGCATATGTTCTCACCGCTGGTGTTTGGACATGGACCGCTTCGGCAACCGTTAATTCAGCAGATCGCTTCGCAGACAAAAATGCGCGGTTGGTTGGATATGATCCTCAACTAGAAGTTGATGTTCAAAGTAACGCCCTCGACTACTGCTTCGCGTTCGTAGCGACTGCGGCAATTCTGGGCGCCACAGCAACAGGAGCAGGCCCCGGTCTGGCTAATGTTGATTTGATGTCACCAGAACAACTCGCTCTTACGGCTTTCGGTACTACAAACGGTGTAGTAGCTTGGGGTTCGGGTTACCAAGGTGGAACCGGGGTATTGGGCCTCCGTCGTCACACCCGCAGAGGTGATTGGGACGGGGCAACCTTTACTCCCAATGCCAGCGGCGGAACCCATATCATGTTCGCAGTTCGCTTGTCGAACGGTGGAGCAGTACCAGCCGGGACAGTAACACTTTCAGGCGCTCTTATGGACGCACTTGTCATGGGCTCAGGCGATGGCGTCGGCTCAGGCGCAACTCTCTCACAATTTGAGTCGAATTTCGGGGCAACTCCTTCACCGGCAATCCCAGAAATCGACATCAAAATCGAGTCAATCGCTGTAACTGCAACCACTCGGAAATTACGCGCAAGATGGACACCAGAAATGGCCCAAGATTTGAACGCTTTCCATTCGATGGATGTCGAAGTAGAGCTTACCCAAATCCTGTCAGAACAAATCACTCTCGAAATCGATCGCGAAATCTTGAATGATATTCTGATCCAAGCATCAGGTGCAAGCCTGTTCTGGAGCCGTGCTCCTGGCAAATTCGTCAACAAACTTACAGGTTCGCCAGTGAACTTGGAGAATTCGCTCTCAGCCGGTCCTCATTTCGCCGGAACTGTTCGTGAATGGTACGAGACCCTCATCGAGACAATCATCGATGTCGGTAACACCATCCACCGTAAGACTCTTCGTGGTTCTGCAAACTTCATCGTCACAAGCCCTGATGTATGCACAATCCTCGAAGCCTCGGTTTACTACAAACCAAGCATGGATTTGGACAAAAACGGTCAAATCGGATCTCCAATGACAATCGGCTGCGAAGCTGTGGGTCAATTGTCGAATCGCTTCACGGTTTACAAAGATCCTTATTTCCCACGAAATAAGATTTTGGTAGGTTACAAAGGCGGGTCATACCTCGAAAGCGGTTATATCTACGCTCCTTATGTACCCCTCATTATCACTCCGACAGTTTTTGCGCCAGAAGATTTCACTCCCCGCAAAGGTGTGATGACTCGTTACGGCAAAAAAATGACTCGCTCTGACTTTTTTGGTGTCGTGACAGTAGTAGATCTGAATATCATTTAAAAGCAACCGCCATGAATCGAAGGTGGCGGTAACCTTCCAATAGTAGACTAAGCCAGGACTAGAAATAGTTTCTGGCTTTTCTATTAGGGATTTACTTGTGATAAACGGATTTAATATTAAGCATGTGTTGACGCCTATGTAAGCTATATGAAAACATCCACCAGCCATTCCTTCCGTCTTGTTATTCGCAGCCTTATCAAAGAACAATATGCTGAAATATTTCAAAATGACGAAAATGCTGCTTTTCGTTTGGCCAGAGTTGTTTATGACCACTATGAAGAATCTGAGTCAAACGCGAAAACTTACCAAGAATTTGATCACATGATGAGAAGTTGGTTAATGACTCAACCACGAATTTGGAATCGTCAAGACATCAACATTGTTCTTAAGCGTGTTTGGAAACTTGTTCATCGAGGAATTCAACAATCGCAAATTAACCAACAGCCATATGAGCTTGAGTCAAGTGTTGCGGAATTAAGCGAACTCGCAAAAGAGATGATGGAATTTTACGAGAAGAACAGTGAAGACATTGACTCTGTAGAAGATTTGCAAAATTTATTTGAGAAGGATACGATTTGGGCAAGAGAAGAGGGGTCTGAACAACTCCGTTCTGCCGCAGAAGAAGTTTGGCAATTCGTTGCAGGCGTGAGTGCGTAACTTAAACGCTTTAAACAACCGTGTGGAAGATCCTACGTTTGATTCATGTTGACACCAGAACAAATTAAATTCGAAAATGAGAAGGTAGTATGTGCTACTTTCAGGGCCTACTGTATTATAAACAACCTAGACCCAAGCAAGGAAGAAAGTTCTGACTTGTTTGGGGTAAAGTTTTCTAAACTTATGGTGATGTTCCACGACATGAATCAAGAGCTCTTTTCTCTTTTAAAAGAAAAGAAGCCATGACTCTACTCTAAATTGGGCAAATCCAATTAATAGCTTCGGTTATAATTTGATTACAAAAGCTTTCTATTAATTCACAGCGTTTAATCAATGTTTTCATACACATAATTATAGTCTCTATGACCGAGACTATTTAAGCGCATTACACGGAGAAATATCACAATGACAATCACCCCAAGAAAATTACGCCAAATCATTAAAGAAGAAATTTTGGCAGAGCTCGAAGAGATGCAAGCACCAGAAGATGTTGTTTTGGGTCAACCTATGGAGCCAGAGATGCCAAAAGCAACTTTGGGTCAATACAACCTTCTTGCCCAAGCCATTGTTAAGGCTTGTATGAAAACCGCAGACACGAAAGAAATTCATGCAGCTATCGCAGCTTTCATGAAAAGTCAAAATATTGGAATGATAGAATCTGGTGCGCTTGGAGACTGTATTAAAAATGCTTTTGAGCAAACCAAACATAAACTGAGCGAAGCAGAAATGACTTCGCGACACGCCATGGGCGTCATGATTCGAAGCCGCCTCATTAGCGCCGACAAATAATCAGTTCGCTGCTTGTTTTCCGATTAAATCTAACCCACTCCAGAAATTTTTCATAGCGACCCCCACAGAGGGTGGAATTCTTTTACGCTCCTCTACAGGAATGACTCCAAACGCCTTGCGAAAGGCGTCCTTCACGTTCATGATGGCTTGTTCGATTGACTCTGGTTGAACGCTTGCTTGGGCGCTTTGTGGGGCAGAATTTTCGTCGTGATGCAATTGAGCAATCACGTCCATCCCATTTCTGATTTTAGAAACTTTGGAAGAAGAAATTGCAATTGGAGTGAGTTGACCAAAAGACATATTCAAATAATCAATAGCTATTTGGTCGGGAGTCATCGGTGGTTTGGTGGGCAAATTACCCACACTTGGCACTTTGGTTTTTAATATTTTCAAAAGATCCCAATGTTTCTGTCTGTCAACAATTTTCAAAAAAGGTAAATTAGTTTTCCCTTTTAAGTTTTCTAACCCAATCAAACTCACAACCATTGCAAGAGTTTCACTACTATAGAGATCTAACAACTCTTTTGAGAATGCTTTAAATAAATCAGAAAGTTTCACTAAGCCTTCGTCTGTGAAAGTTGGGTCTTTAAGATAAGCAGTAATCAAGTCTGATAAATCACTGTTGATAAATTTTATCATTCGTGTAGAAACACCAGGGGTTTCATTGTTGAAAAAAGTCTTTGCGGGTACAATTAATCTAGATAACTGAATTAGGGCTTCGTCGATATCTGAAATTTGTTCTTCTAGTATTCTTCCCATCCAATAACGATGTTCAAAAATAGCATATTCTTTCAATAAAATGTTAGGGGTCATAAAAAAAATTACCTTTGTATGGTAATTATTGGCGCATCTTCAATATCTAAAATATAACCACACTTTCAATGCAAAGGAACGCGCTATGAAAATCACTCTCACAGAATTAAAAAGCATCATCGAAGAAGAACTTGAATTGTATCTTGCTGAAGTTAAGGCGAAAGTTCAGCGCTCTCCTGAAGCTGGCAAGCCAACCAACAAAAACGCCATGGGCACTGCTAGGCTCAAAGGCAAGCTTTTGAATAAAATTGACGACAAAGACGAAGGCAAGCTTGCCAATGTCGCTAAACCAAGCTCAGGCTTGGGTACTGGTTTTTCGAAAGTAGACGGCAAAGCAAAGCCAAGAGGCTTGGCAGCCGAGGATGGCAAACCCGGCAAACCCGGTAAATCTTCGCCTTCGACCGTCAAAAAAACCCCAGCCGGAACCGTCAGCAAAAAAAGATAATTTTTAAAGTCTGACTCCAGAAAGGCCAGATTCCATTAATTTGGATCTGGCCTTTCGCTATTTAAAATTAGGTAAAATATATGGCAACTTTTCTACAAACCGTTCGTCCAACTCCGTGGTCATTTTATGACGCTGATGCTCAATTTCAAACTGATGCAGATTCCATGGTTGTTTATGTGAAAAGAATGCTTGGAGACGATATTCTGACAGTAGAACTGACAAAAAAACAAATTTGGGAATGCTTCGAAGATGCCACAACAGAGTGGGGAAGTATCATTAATCAAATCCAACTAGAGTCTCAATTTGCGTCCATGCTTGGAATGCCGACAGGAAGTGCCGAGAACGTTGCCAGTCTTTATTTACGCCAAAATGTAGAGTTCCTCCAAAGACAAGCCGAACCTTATGCCGGAGTTTTAGGAATTGGAGGAAGCCAAAACACTCTCTCTGGTTCTATCTCGTTAACCGCTGGAAAAATGGATTACGACTTCTACACCGACCTGAAAGACCAAGCGGGCGTTCCGCTGAACAACCAACAGGTTTCGGGGAGTATAGGTAAAATTAGAATTCTAGATGTATATCATGAGGCTCCGAGCATTTACATGAATAATTCAAACCTCATGTCCAATAGACAGTCCGCAGGATTCATGGCTGAGTCGTTTATTGCCGATACGCGATTTTACGTTCTTCCGCTATTTGAAGATGTCCTAAGAGGGACGCAACTAAAAACTGCCCAAAAAATTCGCAGATCTCACTACTCTTACGAAATTCATGGAACAAAAATTCGCATTTACCCAATGCCAGCAGAAACAACATACACCCAAAAACTTTGGATGCGGATTATGTTTAATCCCGACCCTACCAATCCTGATTTCGTGGATGAGACTATTCACGGCGTATCTAACGTAGGAAATGCCCCAGCGGACAACCCCATCTATTCCAACGTAAATTCTTATGGAAAGAATTGGATCAAAAAATACTGTCTAGCTCTTTCAAAAATGCTGCTTGGCAGAGTTCGTGGAAAAATTAAAGACATTCAAATGCCGGGTGGTTCCAATATCACTTTAGATGGAGATGATCTCAGGACCGAGGGCAAAGATGAAAAAGAGAAATTAGTCATTGAGGTCAAAGAATTTTTGAAAGAAATGACTTACGACAAAATTATGGAACGTGAATCCACAAAAGCAGAAAACCTTCAAAAACAACTTCGCTATGTTCCAATGCCGCCAAAATATATTATTATGAGAGGTTAAGTAATAAATATGACCTGTAAAAAAGTGAGTAAATTTACTCCTCAATTTCTTTTCACGTCTTAAAAAAGACAGCGCCAACAAAAGCGACCAAATTAAGAAGCAAAATCATACAATCAATTCTCTGCAAAATGTTTGCACAATAATTTTTGCTCCGATAATTAAAGCTCAGTATGCCAAGATTATTCATAGGACCACGAGAGATATCGTTTGTTAACGATCTCGTCAAAGAATATATCAAAGATATTATTGGACAAACGGTTCTTTACTACCCTGTCTCTATTTTAAAAACAAAAGTCCACGATGTTTACTCTGAGGCTTTCCAAAAAATCTATGAGAACCCAATTTCTCTGGATTGTTTAGTAAGTGATAATAAATGGGAGACAAAAGAGATGACGTTTGGCTCCGAAAGAACCAACAGTATCGAAGTTTTTGTTCACGCTCGCGATCTTTTGGATAAAAATATCATTTTGATTGCAGGTGACTTTTTTGAATATGATGGCGAAGGTTATGAAATCACAAGCGTCGTAGAAGAAAAAAACATGTATAATCAAGCCGAGTATAACATTGGCTACAAAATGACTGGTAAATTGGCCAGAATCACACAATTTACCGCGCCAGTTACTATTCCAAATACTGATTCGGCTGATGACTTTGTGGATAAAAACGGCGTGCAAAAAACATTCGTACAACAACGTGGCTTTGCAACTGACGCCGAAGGAAACTCCACAGGGGACGTTCGCGAACTTCGCGAAAGAGGGATTGTGGATGAACCTCTTACTGGGCCGAAAGAGATATCTCCGCGCGGAGATGCCACGGGAGAAGCCTCCAGTTTTTATGATGAGGATGATTAATCATGAGAACCAGACAAGAATTAGAATTCAAGCCCGGAATTGATCACGTTCCATCAGGACACGAAGGAACAAATTTAGCAGACGATTTCACGATGCCAAGTTGCGATCTTGTTGACGTTGATCGTTCCGTGAAAGACCTTTTTAAAAAAGGCATCAAATATAATACAGGCAGAGCGGAAGGAAGTCCAAGTAACGATCCTCGCGATCCTTCTTCGGCTGCTTCTGAAATTAAAGTCAAAGTACGTTTCGTATCTGGCGAGCGTTTTGCAATTAATCAGAATGAGCTCCATGACAAAAACGGCCAAATCAAACTTCCGATGATTTCTATCAAGCGCGGTAGCATCGAGCAGAGTGTAGAAGACATGACTGGTCGCGGAATCAACCAACAAACTGGTCAGTTGGTCATCAAAAAAAAATTGTCTGATAAAGATAAAAATTACCAAAATCTCATCAACAAACTTGGGTTAAAAAACAATATTGCCGTTGCTTCTCGACGTACTCAGGCAGCTTTGAAAAATAATGGCCGCATCACGCAGGGCGGTTTGTTGGATTCTCAAATAAAAGATAACATTTTTGAGATTATTACTATGCCCGCGCCGCAATTCATTGCAGTGAATTACGAAGTGGCATTTTGGGCACAACACTTTGATCACATGAATATGATGATTCAAAGAACGATCCAATCTTATCTCACACAAGGCAAAACATTCAGATTGACCACACCCAAAGGCTATTGGTTCATCGCAACTACTGATGATTCTTTTGAAACAAAAGACAACTACGAAGATTACGCTGATCAAGAAATCATTAGAAAATACACTTTCAACATAAAAGTGAAAGCGTATTTGATTGATGGAGCTTCCCCTGCCAATCCAAATCCTTTTAGGCGTTATATCTCTGCTCCGTTCTTGTCTTTTGGAATCACAGAAGCTCCGGGCAAAGTTTTCAGTAAATCACAAATTAAATCCGAGAAAAACAAATTTGATTTGGCCCCTTTGGATGAAAATGAACGCCAGGAGCTTACCGAAAACGAAAAAATCGTTGTCGAAAAAACAAATCCATTTTTGGAATATTTACATATACTCTCAACTAATCAAAAGTCCGGCGAAACAATATTTCAAGTCTCCAACCCAGCCGCTTTCGATATTTTCATAAAATGAAATAATTTCTCGTTATTATTGTTCAATAAAAAAACGTTTAGATGTAAACCGCTTGGTGGAGAATAGTTATCGCCAACGATGTTTTCATTTTTTTTAAACCAACACGAACGAGAGGTTAATCAGTTATGACTGAACAATCCTTTAAAGTACCCGGATTTTATGCAATCGAAACGGACCTTTCTGCTCCTGTAAAAGTACAACCTTCTGGTGTACCCGCGGCAGTGGTTGGAACCTCACTGAGAGGCCCTGCTTTCGTTCCTGTAACTGTGTCAAATTTTCCTGAATTTGCTGCACAATTTGGACCTTTAGATCCAAAACGTTACGGACCTTACTCGATGAATGAGTTTTTAAAAAACCGAAGTTCAGCCACGTTCGTTCGTGTGCTTGGCGCAGGTTCGAATGAAACATCAGCCGACATTTCGGAAACAGAAGCCACTGGTCGCGTGAAAAACGCTGGTACTAAAATTATGGGTGGTATTGTTGAACCAAGTGCCGACCCAACAACTGATCCTGTCGATTTTAGACACTCTGGCACTGTTCAATTTATTGCCGCCAAGCACGAAGTTTCAACTTATGAAGCTTTCGGTTTGCCGATGTTCACGAACAACAACAGCTTTGGGATAACAGGCCCAGGCCAAGATGCTTATTTGCTTCGTGCAATGGTGTGGCTGGCTTCAGACGCGCGCATGATGGTCCTAAATGGTGGCGAAACTCCATCTCCTACGACTTTCTTGCCTGCCATCACATCATCCATTCCAAGCCCGGATGATGTTGCTAGTTTAAATGACGGCTTGTTCAAACTCGTGATTTCATCTTCGGCTGGCGCTAGTTTTGCAACAACTGATGGCCTTGCTGGTATTCGTATTTTCTCGGCCTCATTTGATCCGACGAGCGTAAATTATGTAGGAAAAATTCTCAATACAGACCCTACAAAATTTGGAACAGAAAAACATTATCTTCATTTAGATTTTGCAGTTGACGCCGAAATTGCTGCTGTATCGGCCGATACTGGTTCTATCGCCATTCTTTCGGGATCAGCCGATACTGTTCCATCGGGAGACGCAACAATCAACTTCCGTAATGCTTTTGGTTTATTTGACACTCGTTTCAAAACACCAAAAACTTCTTGGTTCATTTCGCAACCTTTCGGAAGAACAGAAAATGATTTGTTCTATGTTGAGGCCCTTGACGATGGCGAATTTGCGAACAACAAATTCAAAATCTCGATTTCTGGCTTAAAAATGTCGGTTGATCCAACGTATTTATACGGGACTTTTACACTTTCAGTTCGTCTATTCAGTGATACCGACTTGAATCAACAAATTGTAGAATCATTCTCTAATTTGAGCCTAGATCCAAGTTCTGCAAACTATATTGCTAAGAAAATTGGAGATATCAAATATCGTTACAACTTTGATTCAAATAACGAAGATGAACGTCGCGTCATGCAAGATGGAAAAAATGCAAATCAATCACGTTTGATCCGCGTGGTTATGCACGAAAATGTAGAGAATAAATTGACTTCTCCATTGTGTCTTCCATTCGGATTCCGTGGTGTTCAAATTCTAAAATCAAACGTTCAACGCAGTGCCAATGGTGTTATTTCTGATCTTGCGCCTTTGGGGGAGAAACGTTTAGGCGGAACGGCATCGGGTATCGATACCCGATTACTAGGTTCTTTGGTTCCTCCAATGCCGTACCGATTCAAAATAACTCGCGGCCCCGTAGAAACCTCCCCGCCTGCGGCTAATGCTTTTGCTGGGTATCCTGGCATTAATGAAATTGTTGATTCAAGGCTTCATTGGGGTGTCAAATTTGAACGCAACAACATTGTATTAAACCCAAACACAATTCAAGAAACCAACCCCCTTATTGCGCAAATGTCAAAATTTATGGGCTTAAAAAACCTTGATCTTTTAGTGACTGGCTCAGATGCCGACTCAATTTGTGACAATAAATTCACTCTGGCCAAAGTAGCATTATCGAATACCAGTATTGATGATATCACTGGAAGTGTTGATGTTCACATGAAGGAAGCCGCTTACATGCGGGACGCTACTTTGGCGCTTAACGATTACCGAATCATTGATTCAGGACCAACCTCGCCCATCTCTCGCGTAACAATGGCAACCCTGTTTCTTGAGGGGTCAAGGTCTTTCAATAAATTCAGCGATTATTTGAAATTCAGCACTGTTATGTACGGTGGTTTTGATGGTGTGAATATTTTGGATAAAGAAACTTTCTACCTTACCGATAAAGCTGCGTCAACAGCCGAAGGCGGCGGAGCGTATACAGGATTCACTTCTCCAGGGTTCGCCTCAAGTATGGCCGGAATAGGAAGTGTCAATAGCACAGTTGGTTCTTACCGAGTAGGCGCAAAAATCGCAACTGATCCTACATTCGCCAGCATCAATAAAACCGTTCCTAGCGCAAACGTTATTAGCGTACCGGGCATTCGTGACCCGTATGTCACTGATTATGTTATGGATCGTGTTAGAGAATATGGCTTAGGCATTTATCTGATGGATATTCCATCTTACGATGATGACGGAGTAATTATTTTTGATGGTGATGCAAGCAGTTATCCAAATGTCGATCAAACCATTGAACAACTTGATAGACGAGCAATCGATAATAACGCCGTTGCAGTTTATTATCCTGATGTAACAATTCGCGATAATTTTAATTCAAGATTGATCAGCGTGCCACCTTCTATTGCCGCAATATCGGCTATCGGCTTTAATGATCGAGTTGGATACCCATGGTATGTGCCAGCAGGAACAAACCGCGCGTCGCTCGATTTTGTTTCGTCAGTCGCGGTTCGGCTTGACACAAAAGATCAAGCCAAATTGCAAGATTCTCGTATTAATCCGATTGTGAAAATGCCAACTGAAAACAACCAAACTTTCTATGCCATCATGGGCCAAAAGAACATGAAGCAATCAAAAAGTGCTCTCGATCGAGTCAATGTTGTAAGAATGTTGTTAGAAGTAAAACGTGTCGTTGTTGATATCACTCAAAGATTGATTTTCAACAACGACATCCCAGCACAACGAAAACAATTTGTTGCGCTGGTGACGCCAGTGCTAAGTTCGATTCAAACTCGCCAAGGTATTGATAAATTCGTTGTGATCTGCGACGAGCGCAACAATGGCGATGCAGATGTTTTGAATCAAAAATTCAGAGCTACAATTAAATTAGTCCCAACTCGCGCAATCGAATATGCTGAGATTAATTTCATTATCACCAACGGTAACGTTGAATTTGTTTGAGTTAAAATATGTTGAGACACATTACTTATGCAAAAGCGTTCTTGATTGAATGAGATTTACCAACATTTTAGAAAATAAGAAAACGAGAAAATAAAATGGCCGAAACAGTCTATCAAAGTGCCGGAGTTAATACTCGTATTATCGATTTATCGAATCCGCAAAACGTGGTTCCATCAGGTGTTCCGGCAGCAATTGTGGGAACAAGTCAAAAGGGTCAAGCTTTCGTGCCTACGACTGTTGCCAACATCAGCGAATACACAAGCCTTTTTGGCTTGCCAACATTTGATCACGTTAATGGCCCTTTGGCAACGATCGAATGGCTAAGAAATGCACAAGCCGCGACCTATACTCGCATTCTAGGCGTGGGTACAGGTTTGGCTCGTACTGACTCAGGCAAAGTAGCTGCCGCTGGTTTCGTTGTTGGTTCAAGACAACCTGACTCAGCCGGGGCATTAGCTGTAAATCCCTATGCAGTAACCCTTGGTGTTCCTGGCCGAGTCCATTTTCTCGGAGCATTAATGTCCGCCACAGCAGGTTCGGCTATTTTTAGCGACGCAGGCTTGCAGCCAAACGAAACAGCAGTACCAATTGTTCGCGGAGTTTTATTTGCAGCAAGTGGTGTTGTGCCGATGTTGTCAGCTTCGTGGGGGCCAGTGGGTTTTAGCGCACGACCATCTCCAACTGTTGCAGCCTCCTTTGCTGCATTCAGTGGATCAATTTCTGGGTCTGTAGACCTTACTGATGGCAAGCAAGAATTCGTTCTTCTTCTAAATGGCCACAAAGGCACGCTTGAACAATATCCAAATTTAATTACCGCTTCTTTCGATTCAAGCGCAAGTAATTATTTCGGAGACGTGTTAAATCGCGATCCTTACAAGCTTCAAGAAGCCGGGTATGTTCTATACACAGCATATGATGTGAACACTAATTTTGCGGTTGTCACAGGGACGGGATTGCTTTCGGACAATTACAGTGCTGGCGATGCGTCAAACACCGTAGCAGCAGGAAAAGAACCGTCTGCGTTCTTAACTTACGGTGCGTCTTCTTACAACTCTGGGTCTACAACTATTCCTTGCTTCGAGAGTTTTGAAGATCGTTTTCAAGCTGCTCGCACTCCATGGGTTGTGTCTCAAAAATTTGGTGGAAGCCCAGTTAATCTTTTCCAAATCGAGCTGATCGACGACGGCGAAGAACCAACGGCAAAAGTTAAATTCTCTATCGAGAACCTGACTCGCTCACCTTCCCCAACATACAAATACGGCACGTTCGATTTAATCGTTCGTAAATTTGATGACAACGACTCTAATAAAATTGCTTATGAGCAATATCGCGGCTTGAATCTTGACCCGAACTCTCCTCGCTACATTGCTAAAATTGTTGGCGACAAAAAAATATTTTTCAACTTTGACGTGAACGAAAGTGCGCAAAGAATGGTTGAAGACGGAGAATACCTTGGACCATCGGCTTACATTCGCGTAAAAATGGCAGAAGATGTTAAAAACAAAAATGTAAATGCCGAAGCACTCCCTGTTGGGTTCCGCGGAATCTCGCATTTGGTGACTTCAGGTACGGCACCATTAACGAACATCACGGGACCGGGCTACAACGTTGCAACAATCTTAAATAAAGCTGTTCAACCACCCATACAAATGAGATTGAATATTGCTCGTGGCTCTGTTCCGACGCAATCTGTTAATCGTTCTTTGTATTGGGGTGTTCAGTTTGAGTACCAAAGCGACATCGGGGAAATTAATTCGGATCTTTCTGTAGAGCCGTCTATTGCCGAATACACAAAATTCTTTCCAACTTTCCAAGAGCAATGGATGAATGCCTATGCCGGTGAAAACGAAGGCGCCACCGACACTGCTGCAAACGGCATTGTCGATGCAGATCGTTTCTGCCATAACGCTTTCTCTCTTGAGAAAATCAAAATCAGATACAACTCGTCCACTAGTATTGCAGATCCGTCAACGGCTGCATCATGGGTATATGTTCGTAATGGTATCATCGTTCCCGATGGCGGTACGTTTACACGGGCTTTCACTGTCGGGGATTTAGATGACCCAAGCGTCCGTGCAATGGCTAAATTTAGCTTCTTTGCTCAAAGCGGGTTTGATGGTTCAAATATTTTCAACAAAAAAGCCAAATTTTTTCAAAACCAAGCAGTTATCGAAGAAGTTAATAACTCCTCGCGTGGACTCACCAACGGACCAACCGTTAAAGCTTATAGCAAAGCTTTGGATATCATGTCAAATACAACTGATGTGTTTTTCAAAATTTTGTCTGTCCCTGGGATTCGGGCAGCTTATATCACTGACAAAGCGATTCAAACCATTCAAGAAAGCAGGTTAGACTCTGTCTTTATTCTTGACGTGGAGGAATACGACACCAATGCATCTCTGGTAACTGGTTCTTCTCAAATAGTCAGTGTTTCTAATACTGCTGACAACTTTAGAAACCGTGGCTTAGACACAAGTTATGCGGCTGCTTACTTCCCTGACGTGAACATGCGCCATCCATTTAATCAAACAATTGTGCGCGTACCTCCATCGGTCGCAGTGCTAGGGGCTATTGCCCGCAGCGATGCCATGTCGCATGAGTGGTTTGCTGTTGCCGGTTACGAACGCGGACCTTTGGTAAATGCAGATTCAGCCAATACTTCGCTGAATTTGAACAACAGAAATTATTTGCAAAGTGCAAATATTAATCCGATTTTGTCCTTCCCTGGAAGTGGCGGTCTGATTATTTGGGGACAGAAGACCCTTCAAGCAAATGCTTCTAGCACAGATCGCTTGAGTGTACGTCGGCTCTTAATCGAGATTCGTCGTCGTGTCAAAAACGTTTCCACGCAAATCATTTTTGAGCCAAACCGCGCAGCTACGTTGCAAAAATTTGAGAAATTGGTTGCTCCGATTTTAAGCGCTATTCAGTCTCAACAAGGTATTGACCGTTTTGGTATCAAAATTGACGCAGATACAACCACACAGGCTGATATCGAGAACAACACCATTCGCGGGAAAATCATGGTTCGACCAACCCGAACTTTGGAATTTGCAGAAATTGATTTCTCAGTAAATAATGCAGGAGTCAATCTGTGAAACCCAACATCCAGAATCATCGTCTACATGAGGATGCTTTTATTGCACCTCATGATTCTCCTCATGGTTTACAAAGTTTTGAAAAACTTCAAGATGCGTTGCTCAATGTTGGTGAAATTGATCTTGTTAGTGTTGAAAATGCCAGAGATATTTTAGGCGACATTTTAGGAGAACCCCTCCCAGAACAACTTCGTATGGAGTTGGTCAGCATGATTAATCAATTAAAAGTTTTAACCAAAACAATCTTTGAAGTCAGAACAAGCTCAAACAGAATTATAAATCTTTATAAAAAAGAAAAATCTCATCGCGATCGTACCATTGTTCCTAGCAAAAAAAAGCGATCACCAACCAAGTAAAATTACGTCTAAAATTTTCACAATAATCTATTTACAATTACAAGCACTTTTTTTGCTCTTTAAGGAGAACCTATAATGACTGAAATTTTAGACGTTGCTGATATGCAACCAGAAAACTTTCAACCAAAGATGAAATTTCAATTTCTTCTTGCGATTGAAGGAATTGATTCGTTTTTAGTAAAGAGCAGTGCTCTTCCCGAGATTACTTTTGAGGAAATTGAAATTCCTTGGATGAATAACACTCGTTATATCGCCGGTAAAGGAAAATTCAATGAAATTACCATTACCCTACATGACCCAATTGCTCCATCAGGCGCGCAACAGGTTATGGAATGGGTACGACTCCAATGGGAATCAGTGTCAGGTCGTGCAGGTTATGCCGACTACTACAAACGCGATATTATGTTGAAACAATGTGATCCTATTGGCGCCGTTATTTCAGTGTGGGATATCAAAGGCGCTTTCGTAAAAGTATCAAATTTTGGTGAATTCAATTACTCAACAAGTGAAGCTATAGAGTTATCCATCACGGTTCGTTACGATAATGCTGTTTTGTTATGGTAAGACTCGTTTGCAATTACGCACTGCACGAAAAAAAATCGATGTGTTGAGTTCTCTTCCGAGGATGGCGAAATGCAATTCAGTTTTCTCTTCGTTGCCACAGTTTTGATAAACTCCCAACTTAACAATTAAGGATAGAATTTTTCATGAATGCATTACTTCGTGAATTTATTAAACGCAGTATCCTCCTGCGTGAATCAACAATAAGCACCAATATTCAAGAACTTGAACATTTTGTTTTTGATCTCGCGGCACGTTCGGCTATTAAGCCAGATGAATACCAGTCTTATGTCGATTCAATGAAAGAGATGTACGCAGAAGATGGCGACGAATGGACACCTGACCTAGAAAAACAATATCTGGAAGCTCTCGGAACCAACGAAATTGATACCAAAACAAAGATGCTTGGGAGATTTAATATCTTCCTTGCTCTTATCACCGAAAGAATTCAGATTGCTATTAAATTAATCGATCCTTGGTTCAATACCAATATCCAAATAACGATTAACACACACGACATGAGAACGCAATATGAATTCGAAAAAACTGAACTAACCGCTAGTGTAGCTCTTGATGGGGATGAAGATTTTGAGTTCTACATCGACCAGAACCTTCAGGCAGAAATGAATGAAATTTACGAAGCCTCCCTAGAAGAAGAAGACACTATCAAAGACCCGCGGAAGATTAGTGATTTCTACAATCTTTATAAAAAATTTACCAACCCAACTCAGACATCCCCTAAGGCATTGGTGCTATATACTGCTCGTCCGATTAAAGATCGCCATGTATATTCAACAACAGCCGAAATTCCTAATTACATTTGGCTAACAAACAGACATCAATATGCTTTAGCGCTAGCAAATGATTTTGGCGGCGAACGTGATGTCTACAGAGTTAAAATTCTAGACAAATATGTTGTCAAGCGTTTGGACGATGGCTCCGAGAGGCACTTTCAGGTAATTACGAATAACCCAACAGCTCCTGTTATTGGCATCCAGAGAATAGAGTGATATTTAACCATATGAAATCCTTAAATGAAATTAGTGTTGGCTTTTCAAGTGATCCGCAACTAGGGAAACTAAAAAACGAAATAGAAATCAACAAAATTTTTATTCGCCATATTGGAATAAAACCAATTCAGCATTTTGCTTCATATTTTTCATATGCTTTGGCGACGATCGCGAAAGGCATCCATGAACCAACCCAGGAGCGTCCATTTAGAAATTTACAAATTCATGCCTCCAACTTATCAAAGCAAACAAGCCAAATCGAAAACGTGTTAACACGTTTCAAGGGTGATAAATTCGCTCAAGATCTTAAACGCGATCAAACATATTATATTAAAGCTTTAGAGCTTGTCGATAAATACCAAATTCTTCATTCGACTTTGGAATTATTTTTACACGAGAGCTCTAGAATGACTTTTGAGGTTTTAAAAACACACATAAAAGAAATCGTCGAACTCTTTTTTAAATGCTTGGTTCTACAGAACGACCTTGGCGGGTTTGAAGGTTTGGCTTTGATGGTAGTTCATGTTCGCGGAATGCAAAAAGACCTAAAAGGTCTAGAAAGTCTAGAATAAAAATTCGGTAGCGGCATAATTGTACAATAAGGCTTAGTTTTTGTATCTTTCAAAAAAGATGTCTTTTTGGAGAATTAAACCATGGTCGAACAAACACCTCGCACGCAACTCTTTGGCGCATCAGAAACCGTGATACCAAACCCAATTCAAGGTATCATCGGAGATGTACCTGTTGAATCCATTCCTTTGCCATCCAGAGGAAAACTCTATCCCCCAACCTCAGCGGCCCACAATGTCGAAACTGTGGAAATCCGCCCAATGACGGCCCACGATGAAGATATTTTAACTTCTCCTGCTTTACAGAAAAGAGGTACAGTCGTTACTGAGCTTCTACAAGGTTGTCTTTACGCCGACCCCGGAGTGAAAAAAATCAACGTTCGCGAACTCGTCTCTGGCGATCGTGATGCTTTGATGATTGCAATTCGCAGTATCAGTTATGGATCTGACTATAACGCCGAAACACACTGTCCACAATGTGACAATAAAGAAAAGCATGTGTTTAGCCTAAAACTTCCTATGAAGCGTTTAGAAATCGACCCGATCGCTCCCGGACTTAACGCCTTCCCTTACACTCTTCCTATTAGCAAACGAAATGTGATTTTCCGTTTTTTGACAGTTGCAGACGAAGAAGAGATTATGCTTACCCAAGAGCGCATGAAAAAATCAACGAATCGTCAAACAAATAATCTTGTGACAACTCGTTTACAATATTCGCTTCTTTCAGTTGATGGCGTTGATGACAAAAACAAAATTGCCCAGTTCGTCAAAACCATGTTGGCCGGAGACTCGTTAGCATTCCGTCGCTATGCCGACAAACACACTCCAGGCGTCCAGATGAAACAAAAAATTGTTTGTGGTGCCTGTTCTGAGGAAAGTGAGGTAATTCTTCCGTTGACATCGGAATTCTTTTATCCCACAAACGACGACGAGGTTTGAGTTATTTCTTGAACACTTTTTCATCCTGGGGTATTATTTCGGGATGTCGTGGTCTGAGTTTTATCACTTTCCAGTTCCTTACAGATTATGGCTTATCAAGCGAATCAATCAGGAATTAGATAGAACAAAACAAGCGGGCCAAGTTCAATCTAAAGCCCTTCATGATAACACGCCCGACATACGCTCTATGCTAGGTCGCCAACGAACCGAAGTTCCTTCCCGTCACATCAAATTCACATAAAGTTTAAACCAAAACCTTTCCATCTCTTATTATCCTTCGAAGAAGGAAGTGGTAATGAGCAAAGGAAATTTAACTTGTATTTGTGGCGGAATGTTTGCTGGCAAGACAGAGGAGATGATTCGCAGAATAAAAGGAGCAGTTTTTGCTAGAGAAAAAATTGTAGTTTTTACCCCTAGCATCGATAATCGCAGAGGCGTCGGAAATATCATCTCTCATGGTAATATCGACTTACATAAAACGACCGGGATTGTCCCTTTGGTTTTGAAGGTAAATGCTACTGCTGAAGAATTTAGAGAACTCAGAATCCGTTTGGTGGATGATGAAGTTGATCTTGTGGCGATCGATGAAATTCAATTCTTCGAAAAAACAATCATTGATTTTGTGACTGAGTTAATTTGCTCTGATGTTAAGGTGATTGTAGCCGGGTTGGACCTAACTGCGAATGGCAAACCTTTTGGACCCATCCCAGAGCTTCTAGCCCTATCCGAAGAGCCCGTAAAGCTAAGATCGATCTGTTCTTGTTGCCACAAAGCAGCAACAAGAACATTTTTTAGAAACGGTACTTTAAAACAAGAAATAATTGTTGGCGGAAATGATTTGTTCGAACCTAGATGCTTAAAATGTTGGGTCGAAGGCCAAACATCAAACCAACCAAGCGATTCCTGATATTTTCTCGAAATCACGCCCTTTTACTAGCTTTTCTTTTTGGGCTTGTGCTATTGATTCCACAGTCGCATAGGGATCTTTCAGGAGATATTGATAATCTTTGGTGGCTTTTAACGCTTCAATAAATGCGATTAGCATTTCAGGAGTTCCTGAAATATTTGCGTTCGTTAGTCCGCCTGTTTCTAGCGCACACCCCAAAAGTGCAAATAATAATTTACCAGAAAGATTTGTATCCATTTAAAACTTCTCCAAACCTGTAATTAGAGATGGAGAATATTAATCCATGGCAGGTAGAGACGACGGCGAAGACACGCTCAAATATCAGCAACAACAAATGCAATTTCAAAAATTGCTTGTAAAAATGGCTGAAGACAGAGCCAAAGCAGCAGAACGCGAAACCCAATACATGGAGCAAGTTGCTCGTTTAACCGGCAATGCCACAAGAAGCACGAGTGACACAACACAGCGCATTCGTGAATTGAATGACGGGATCAGCCAAGGCTCGCAAAGAATTCGTGACACCAATGATGCTTGGGGTGCCATGGGAAACATTTTTGGCAAGATAGGCAAAACCGCCAAAGACATTTGGGGCAATATAGGCAACAAAATGAAGGAGATGGGCAAACAAGGTGTTCTAGTGACCGCCGTCAGGGAAGGCTTTAGTGGACTAGCCTCTTCTTTTACTACGCTTTGGTCTTTAGCCAAAGTAGGGACAAATGTTCTCGGGGGTGTTATAGGTAGTATTTGGGAGTTAGGAAAAAGCATTCTTGCAATTCCTATTAGTATTTTTACAGGCTTAGTAGACATGGCCTCTCAAATGGGAGGGGATAACGCACTTGCCCAAGCCTTCGAAGACCTCAGAAAAGAAATGGGCGCATTCAACCAACGCGAAGCTCGTGATGTTATTGTATCTTTCCGCTCGATGCGTGGCCAATTAGCAGAAACAGGGTTAAGCGTTTATCGTGTTTTTGGAAGTATGGCCGAACGTTTAAAAGAGGTTACCAAACTTGCTACGGACATGGGCGCTGTGTGGCATGTTCAGGGAGATAACATTGCTCGCAATGCGGAACGAGTTATGGCCTTCCAGAAGGGTCTAGGGCTCACAGGCGAGGCCATGAAAGCTATTGGCGCCAGGGCAGCCGCAGCCGGAACAGATATTTCAGATAACCTCCGTCAAATGGCTACGATGTCACTGCAAATGGGGCGTTCGTTTGGAATGAGTTCTAAACTTATTTCAAGAGACGTTGGTGAAATGACTAAAGACGTTGCTAATTTCTCAAGTGTTGGTATTAGCGCCATGACTTCGCTGTCCGTTTACGCGCGTAAATTAGGCGTTGAATTCAAGTCACTTTTGGGTGTCGTGGACAAATTTGACAATTTTGAAGATGCTGCAACGAATGCCGCAAAACTCTCGCAGGCTTTCGGGTTAAATGTAGATGCCATGAAGCTGATGAGGGAGCAAGACCCCGGAGCCCGTGTTGAAATGCTCAGAAAGAGTTTCTATGCCACAGGGCGAAGCGTCGAGGGAATGACGCGCCAAAGTCTGAAGTTATTGGCAGCAACCTCTGGTATTTCCGAAGAAGCAGCAAAACAAGTGTTCGCTTTGAAAAATCAAGGCGTGTCATATACGGATATTCAGAGAAAGGCTGCCGTCGCCGAAACTAGACAGCTATCGCAAGCAGAGGCAATGAAGCAACTGGCTTCTTCTATTGAAAGATTGACTCAATCTGGAAGTATGTCCAAAGGAGGATTCTGGCATCAATTCGTAGAAGGTCTGGGTGCTGGGATAAAACGTTCTAGAGATTTCCGTGTTTTAATGAGAACTCTCCATCGAGATTTGCGTGAAACTTGGAGGGCCGGAAGGGACGTTGGTCGTGCTTTCGTCGAGGCTTTCCCTGGTGTCAAAACATTTTTTCAGGGCATAACTAAAATGTTTGAACGCGGACGATTCCGAGGAATGATTCGCGGGGTTGTCAGCGAATTTAGAACATTTTTCAAAGCCGTTCAAACTGATCCAAAAACCGGGTTGATTAATCTACTAGAGGGCTTAAAAAAGAATTTCTTTAATTGGTTTTCTCCGACTTCGAGCGCAGGCAGTGGTGTTTTAGCGGGCTTTAAATCATTCTTCAAAACTCTTGGTGGAATAGCTGGCTCTTTATTGGAACAAGCCCTCAAAGGCGTGGCAACGGGCATTAGATACGTTACGGAATTCTTGCGCAACCCTAGTGCTTTCATGAATTCAGCCATGGCAGGAGGAAGTGGCATCCTATCATTCGTTGGCGAAGTTTTAAAACCAATTTGGGAGGCAATCAAAAATTCCTGGCCTGACCTTAGAGATGCTTTCGAGAGATTGTTTATAACTGCTTGGGAGAAAATCGAAGAAGGCTGGGCTGCGCTAAAACCTCTTGTTTTAGCGCAAGCTAAAAAGTATTGGAAAGAAATTGCTGCTTATTTTTTGATTCCGTTATTGTCTCGTTCGCTATTGGGCGGAGTTTTTGCAGCCATTGGAAAAACTTTTTGGGATCAAGCCGCAGGAGCCATTTTCAGTAATGCCGCTTCTCGCACGTCAATGAATACCGCCGCTAGAACAGGAACTAGCGGAATTCAAGCTGCCGCGGAAGCTGCACGCACGCAGGCTGCAAACGTAGGCGCTGCGACAGCCGGTGCGACGCCACCGGGGCCAGCAACAGGTAGAAGCTTAGGAGGGTTTGTTGAGTCATTCCGGGGTGTTGAGTATGGCGATATCGCAAAAATGACCGCGACACTTTTGGGTATTGCTGTTGCTTTGGCCGGTGGTGGTATTTTGATGGCCTACTCAATCGTTGCTGTGGACAAAATTTTTAAATCAAACAGCACGACAGTTGAAGGCATAGCAGTTTCCCTTGGAGCATTAGCCGGTGCAGCCATCGCGATGATTCCGGTTATTTATGCCACTAAATTAGTTCAAGGTGCCGGTGGCGGACCCGAGATAGCCAAAGGAATGTTTATTATTGGTGCTTCTATTTTGGCAATGGGAGTAACTCTTGGCTTGATTACAAAAGGCTTCGAAATGGCCAAAATAACCCCAAGCCAAGCTCAGGGCATGGCTCTTTCCATGGGCGCCATGGGCCTTGTGTTTATTGAAGCTGGTGTGGTTGTCGCAGTTGCAGGGGCAGTTGGCGCTGCCATTATGGCTAATGCGTTATTGGTGGGTGGTTCGATTGCGGTAGGCTTAGGGGTTCTTAGCACGGTTGTCGGAGGAATGGCGGCTGTCACAATACAAATAATTTCGGCTATCAACACTCTGCCAAACGACACAAATTTCCCAGAAAAAGTAAGAGTGTTCACTGGCTTGATGAACAGTATTGCTATGATTGCCGGTAAGCTTTCTGGGTTTATCGAGATTGTAACTCCAACTTTCTCAGAATTGCTTTTAACCAGAACCACATTTGCTACAAAAATCGCCGGAGTAAATCAATTCATCCGTGAAATTATTGGAACACCAACGACAGGGATTTTGGGTATAATTTTTTCAATCAAGCAAACATTGATAGAGCTTGGCTCAACACCCAATTTGGCGCAAGGTGCTCAAGTTCTAGGGTCGGTAATGTCTGGCGTGACTTCGGCTTTGCAGGCCATGTTGCCGCCGCCTGAGTTTTGGAGAACTACCGCTTCGTGGTCGGTACAAGCTGGGTCAGGAGATCATGCCGCTAATTTAGGCCAGCTTCGTGTTTACATTCACACCATCTCAGCAGCTATCAGCGAATTTATTCGCGAAGTGAAAGGTTCTATTACGGATTTAGCTGGGTTGACTATTTCTCAAAATCAGATCAAAGCCGTGGGGGCTATTGGCCCAATACTCGCGGGTGTTGGTGGAATTGTTCAAGCAATTAATCCGCCACCAGCTTTTTGGGAAGCAGTTTCGAGAGTTACAAATGGCGCCGGAACTACGCTTAGAGTAACTCTCGATGCCCTCGGCGGGTATTTCCGGGCTGTTTTACCGCAAGTAAAAGTCTTAATAGACAACGCAAGAGATGCAATCATACAACTACTACCAGCTTTATCAACACTAAATCCGGGTAGTATCAAATCTCTTGAGGTGGTTGGGCCATTATTGTCGTCTATTGTATCTTTCGTTCAATCGATTATGACAATAGCGCAAGGTTCGCAGAGTGGAGCAGGAGCAAACTCGCAGCAAATTACAGATGCCATACAACGGCGCGTTGTCCACTTGCAAGGATTTATGTTGTTTTTGGCCGATATCTTACCAGCCATGATGGGAAGTATCGGAAGTAGTCTTAGATTGCTTGTCCAAGGCGACAGGGCTGCCAGTGTGTCTCCGTCTCAAATAAAAGGCAAAATTGACACCATTAAATCTACATTCGATTTAATGGCAATGATTCCATCTCTTTTCTCTGGGTTGAGTGGCGGAAGCAATGGGGCGCCGATCAATGCGCGAGCAGTTCTGATCATGACAACAAATTTAAGAGTTTTGATAGGCCAATTATTTGAAGGTGGCTCGAATGGGATATTAAATAAACTTGCTGTTGGTATGGCTGGGATTCCTAATGGAATCAATACAGATTCCATAAGCAAAATTAAATCAATCGCCGCAGGGGCAACCAGCCTCGCCAGTGCCATGACTTCATTCAAAAACATCAAAGATGCTATGCCGAGCGTCAATGGGCTTAGTGCGGCAGATTTTTCTTGTGGCATTACAAAAATTACTTCCATTATTGATACTTTTAACGGTGGCAGTGGAACAGCTACGGGGCCAATAACTGGAACAGAACAATTTTTGGTAAACGCCAACGCCCTTAAAGGCTTCGCTCGCCAAGTCGAAAGAATACGGTTTGAACATATTAGTGAAGTTATTTCCACCATGGTCACTCAAATGAATTCTCTTTCTGCATCTCTGAGTGCCAGCCTGTCTCCTTCAATCAACATCGAAGCGCATTTGCAAACTCTCGCTCACAATATTGGTTTAGGCAATTCGCAGGATTATACAATTAATCATCGCAATTTTACCATCAACATGAAAGTTGACGTTCACATCGACACAGTAGATTTGAAAAAAGTCCTTCTCGGCAACCCAAATTTGGAATTCCAAGCCCAAAGTCACGCAACAGGCCCACAATGAACCCCAAAGAACAACTTAGCGCTTTTTTTGAGACGCTCAATCCAGAAGACAGGGAAATGGTAGAGGACGAACTTGAAAAAACATTTGGGGATTTAGAGAAACAGCTAAAATCAATCACAGAAGTTTTGGAGTCAGCATTATCTAATACTTGATGCCACCGCTTATTCTAACAAATTCACAAACCCAAGAACTCCCTGTATCTACGATTTTGGATAGCGGGCCAGTTTCTTACATTATTGACGGCACTGGCCCCGATGGCTCCCCTGTGGCCAAAAATGGCCAAGGCGGTAGAAATGATGATTTATTGACCAGTGTGAAAAGACGCATGGTAAGTCATACTGTTGCCATCACCAATGATCCGGCAACAGGGAATGATTTCCCCCTAATGCGACCAGCCTCGCTGAACTCTTTTTCTATCCGTGACTCCAACGGAAGGCCGCCAGAGAGATTACAACAGCCAGCAAATCAACCAACTTTTTTAAATCAAGATTTGATTGATCAAGAGGCGGTCAATAGATTAACCAACAGAAATTTAACAGAACGAGTTCCTAGGATTTCTTTAGAAAATATTCATCGTGGTCGTTCTAGTGCTCCCGGCATAAATGGCAATCAGCTATTGTCACAAAATCAAAGTCAATTATTACTCAATGTAGCTCCCAAGGTTTCCAGTGTTTTAAAGCACAATCGTTTCAACGAAGAAAAAACATATCTTTCGTTGTTCGAAAATGGGGATGATGACAATGTTGCTCTAGCCGGTTACCAACCCGACCAAGGCAAGTATGTCGCTCACGAGACTAATGAAAATCCTGAGATTACTTTGAAGGATCTAAAAAAAGTTGGGTTCATTATGTTGATGGAGGCTTGTGGCAAACCTGAATTTCTTAGTAGAGATTTAGAAAGTGGCGCCAACAAAGAAGCCATGAGACTAACACCCGGTCAAGCCGAAATTGGCATTCCTATTGATTTTGACCAAATGGCTGCCACAGAAGCATTGCATAAAATCAAAGAAAAATACAAGAAAAAAGCAAACTCAAATAGGTTTTTTACAAATGCTCGCTCCGTTAAATCCTATGGAAGTGTCAACAATCAAGAAAATCATTTTTCTGGATTGTCTTCCTACGGATCTATTATTTTGGCGGGTGCTATGATAACCACTTTGAAAGGTCTCGTTACTGGCATTTCTCTGATCATGGATCTGGTTGTAAAAACTAAGCCTGGGGGCGATTTCATTAGCGGAGTATCTGGTTTAATAAACCCACCAAGCACCACCCGCCATGGTGTAAGTGATGCTACAGAAAATTTTGGGTCCAATTTTTTTACTTATGTAAATAAAGGATTAGATATTTTTTTTGCTTGGGATGGGCGAAGTTACATGAGAGTGGTTTTAAACCCTGGCTATTATTTAACCTTGGTTCGAAGTATTGTTCGAAGTGAAGCTGCTGCTATTTTAAAATTTACTAAACTTGATTCCTTGACTGATGCGCTTCTCGCAGTAGAAGATCTCGCTAACTCAAAACTATTTTCATTCATGCGTGTAATGGCTCAAATAGGGCAGGTAAATGAGTTTTGGGAACAATCACAAGCAAGCTCCCGCGGAACGGCTTATTACGTCGATACGGACAACACACCGGCTATGATGAACATCCCAGGAGCAACGAGTGATTCGACAAGACTAGAAAATCCTTTCGCCCACGTTGTTAAAAGCAGAATTGACAACAAAACTGCCTGGAGGAATGATGCCACTGCATCTGCCTATCTTTTCCCTGAATCGATTATAGATGCAAGCAGAAAATATCATAATGCTGATTTTACGTTTGGCAGCGCCATCAATCGCCATACAAAGTTGACAGGTAGCAGCACTCGAATTTCACAAGAAGATCGCAAAAAAATAGAACAAATTCTTGACGCAGAGTATGTCCCTTTTTACTTTCATGATTTAAGAACGAATGAAATTATTTCTTTCCATGCTTTTTTGGAGAGCATGACTGACAACTATCAAGCCGAATATGAGTCATCCTCTGGATATGGGCGTGGTGGTAAAGTAAGTATTTACAAAAATACCAATAGAACCATCGGGATGAGTTTTTCCGCAGTAGCAACAAGTGAAAATGATTTTGACTTGATGTACCTAAAAATTAACAAATTGCTGACGATGGTTTATCCACAATGGACCGAAGGTAGAACCGTTAAGATAGGCACAAGAAAATTCACTCAGCCATTTTCACAAACCCCAGGCGCTTCACCTTTGATTCGTTTGCGTTTAGGCGATGTATTCAAGTCAAATTATAGCAAATTTTCCGCAGCGCGTTTGTTTGGCTTGGGCGATCGTTCTTTCACAATGAATACAAATAGCCAACAGGTTGCTGCTCGCTCCACATTGGACGAAGAAAAACAGCAAGCCAGAACACGCTTGCGGGAAGAGACATATATTTTCGAAAACAGTGAAGAAGTCACGATAAATGGCGGTGCGGTACGAACGATCTACCACTCGGAAGGAAATAATTTCGTTCCGAGTGCTGGGGCATTATCTCGTGCAAACTTAGCCGTCGTTGTAACCGGCCGCATCGTTGGCTCTGTCGTGGATCGCTCTGGTACTTTATTATATATTGTAGATGCACAAATCCCGGCAAACTCAATCGGAGCCAATAGCAGAAGCCGTGGGCGCGCTTCTCGCTCACGCGCACCAAGTCCAACCGCTGTGCCATCTACCACCGATGGAAGAAGCGTATTGATTGGCGTACCCCTTCAGGATTTGACATTGAGTGCCGCGGAAATAGAGCGCAAAATAAATAGGCAATTTGCCTCTCAGGAAGCAACATCTGGTGATCCTTCAATTTCGCAAGAACGACAAGGTATTCAGGAATTTTTCTCAAATGACAATCCCGTTATAAGATCTTTTGCTTCAACTGAAGGAAAGGGTTTAGCTGGCTTTATTACGTCCATTAATTTTAATTGGAAAGATGGCCCTTGGGAAACAACTAGATTCAATTCAATTGCCCCTCAAATGTGTAAAATTGAATTTAATTTCGAACCTGTATTCGACATTGCTCCCGGCTTGGACCACAATGGGTTTAATCGGGCTCCTGTTTACAATATTGGAGAAGCCATGGAGAATCTCTCTAAAGACAACGAAGAAGACCCAGGTAAAGAAATGTTTAATAAATCTCGGCTAGCTTTAACCAGAGGATCTAGAGGAAGGTAACGATTTATGCGACGATATGACAATGTTGAGGTGCTTGGTTTTCACTATGCTACTTCTGACAAAATTTCTAGGCTCCGCGAAAATATCAAGAATGGCAACATTACATGCGCCCAAATTATTCTTCAAGAAGGCGTAAGGCTGGATAACTTAGCTGGCAAATATTACGGTGATGGAAAATTGTATTGGATTATCGCAGCCGCTTCCGGCATCGGGTTTTGTTTACAAACGCCACCCGGAACCGTTATTATGATCCCTAAATTAAGTGATGTAGGAAAATACGCTTAATTTTAAAAATGAACCCCTAGCCTCTAGTTGAAAAGTGCGCTCGGCGACTATTTCTATACATGGGTTATAAAGAAAATCTAGCTAGAGGGCTTCGTAATTTTTCTCCTTATTTTGGTTTAAAAACAGCATCAGACTTAATTACAGCCAACCAACTTCAAAATGTGACTGGCGAACGTGGTGTAGAAAACCGTTCAGTTTTAGCTCCTTCTGCTATTTCGGGAAGAGTCATTGAGCTTTTAATTGATACTTCTACAGGGGCCTTAACGACTCCTGAGTTGATCAGGGCGATCAACAATGTTACTCAAACGACCAGAACCGACTCAGGAACTACCGCTTCCGATGAAATAAATCAAAGAGTAAAAATTGTCTACTCCAATGATTTATCTTTGCGGTTATCTAACAGTCCCAATGTCGTTAGTGGACTAGAGGGATTTTTGAGCAACCAAGGAATGAACCGCTCCCCCGCAAACCCCACCAAACAACAACCTTCAATGTCGGCAATTCAGTTGTTTGATTCCAGAATCAGTCCGTGCATCAAAAATTCTAATGCACTCATCATGTTCATGAATTTCGTTCCACTGGTAGAGTTAGTCAGATGCACACCTTTTTTGGACATTCAATTTATTACACCACGGAATCCCTTAGATGCAAACAAGCGCCTACAAACAACATCTTTAAATAAGTTTTTGCTAGGGGCAAAACAAATTTTATCAGAAAGCAGTGTTGAATACGACACAACTTTTGCAAACACAATCACCAATTCCGATGGAAGTATATCATCTGTTACCGGGATGGAGTTATTTACTACCCCCCAAACATTACAAAATCTTGGCGATACCAATGTTTTCGACGCTTCTCTAAGAGCAAACCCAATTCGAGATAAAATGCGTCCTTTCATGACAATCGAAAGTCTTGTTATTGATATTGCTCCCTCCGGTGGGATGAGTTGTTACAAAACCGCCAAACTCGCTGTAATTTTACACGATTCTTCAAGGTTGTCCGAAATTGCAGAAATGGTAAAACCAGATATGTATGGTCAATCAGAAATTTTGCTTGACTACGGATGGCAACACCCCGATGACAGTACACGCAATAATCCTTACGGAGATTTAATGAATGGAATGCGTTGTAAAGAAAAATATGCCATTGTTAATTCCACATTTGCTTTTGATGAAGTAGGACAAGTAAAACTCACGCTTCAATTAGCAATGAGATGTGCGACCGATTTAAATAATTTATCTATTGCCTCTAGCGAGAGCGCCCGATCTGCTCAAGAAACCGTTGAGCGTATTTCTAGAGTCGTGGGTGAATTAAGAACCCACATGCGCTCAAACCCGTATCCCGGCACAGCCGAAATCCGAGGTTCACAAATTATCGACGCGGCCGAGGATGTTCGCAACCAAAGCCAATTCACCCCAGCCCTACGCACCGCTTTAAATGAATTAGCGCAAACTGCTTCTAGGAGGTCTTCGCGAGGTCGCCAAGGCCACCAAACACAGAGCAGAACTGATTTACAACAAATTCTCTCGCAAGTTAGGAATTTGTATGAAGGATCTAATTCTGCAATCTCTACGCTTCGAACGAGTATTGCTACAGAGATCGCAAGAAAAATGCAGCAAATGGCCAGATCATATGATCCGTTTCTCGAACCTTTGACGACGGAGGCAAGAGTTATCTCGGATTACCAAGAAAGGCCACGCCGTGCTGCCCGAGTTCGCGGCGCCAACATCAGGACTGATAGTTTCAATTCAACAGATATCGGTTCTAGTGCTAGTCGTGTATCGTTAGGAAAGCTTCTTCTGGAATTTGTTGGCGTCCCTTTGCTTTCAACTGGAAAATATGATGACATCCAATGGATTTTCCATAAATTTAATTCTCATGCTTCCGACGCATCCAAGAAAAACATAGCAGGTTTCGATGTTGACATTGCTTGGTTTCAAGAGCAATTTATTGGTTTAAGAATGCAGAATATCGGTAGAACAGCTAACATGCCCGTGTCAGAGTTTATCTCATTTGTTACACACAATATCATTGAAGATTTTGCTGCAATTGATTATGGTTTAAGCGCAGTCTACCGCCATGAGAGAGACGAGGAAGGGCGCCCTGTAGTGCGCCCTGTGCGAGTAAACAATAGCTCCGATACTCGTATTGGGGGTGCTGAAATTGCTAACAACCTTGATGCCATCATGAGAACAAAAGTTGCTGATGGGGTTTTTAAAATGCCCTTAGTGGACATGTATTTTGAGAGTCTAGCCGGAGCCTCCATTGCAGACCCTGATTCTCGCGACCCCAATGGAAAAACCATTTTAAGAATTCATGTTTTTGATCGCCAAGCTTCTCCCTACGAAACTTACGGCTCTTTACTGGCTGCCTCCAGGGATGAGACAATGCTTTCTATCGGCAGGCTAGTCAACCAAGCACCACCTTCCCTTGTTGAGCAAAACAACTTAGCACTCCAGAGTGCTATTCTAGGTGCCGCTCAGAGCGAGGCTGGATTGATTGTTGAAGATCCTCCTGGGTCACACATTTATAGAATCAATAAATCCCATAGAGAACTAAAAGAATTTGTGATGCAAACTGTTCCTTACATTGTTTATGGGACAAATGGGACAGCAATAAAAACAGCAAGTGTTCAAACTCTTCAAGACGCGGCGTTGACCACAGTCAACATGCTTAGAAGCGCCAGGACAGGAGCTCCTTTGGCCAGCGGAGAAGATGTTGGCGGCTTACCTTTAAGAGTGACACCAACTGAAATGAGTATTTCTAGCTTCGGCTGCCCTTTGATTGATTTTGGACAACAATTTTTCTGTGATTTCAATACAGGAACGACTATTGATAACCTTTACGGGGTTGTTGGCTATTCTCACAGCTTTGCTCAAGGAAAGTTTGACACTGAAATCAAACTATCCCCGTTGGATGCTTATGGGTCTTATCAGTCTCTTCAGGCTGTCGTAGAGAATGCAGCCAGAGTCATCGGATCACAGACAGAAAATAACGGAACAACATGACTTGAGAGGAGGGAATTCGAGATCCCTCAATCTGCTCAAGTGGCTAGCCACTGAGACAAGGAAAGCATATCCTTATCTCTTGTTTCTTTCTTTTTCTATCTCTTGGCGTCACCCCAGATCAGAGATAGCAAACCGGGATGAAATGTATAGCAAAATAAAATGACAGACAATATTATTAATATTCGCTTGATAGGCAACTCAATTGGCTCTTTTTATGAAGATCTTTTGGTTAAGTATCAAAATAATACATACCAATTTTCATGGATAAATCCCTCAAAAGATATTGATAAATCTTGGCTAGTCTATGGCGGAACAGAGTCACAATACCCAGGACGGTGCATCGAGGAATTTTTGGAATTGCATGGCAAGGTTATTACCACAGCCATAAATAAAAAACCTCTACAGGAGTTTCGGGTTGTCGCCCACGCCTTGCCACCCTCTGAAATTCCGTGGCGCTACGCTCTTCCCAAAATAGACTACGCAACGTATATTAAATCACTAATAGAAGAAATCCTAGGTTGTTTGTTTCCTATTTGGAATAACTTAGAAGGGGAATATTACAGAACAACATATTCACAAACTACAAAAGCTTGCGGGTATTTCCAGCCTGCCAAAATTAACGTTTCTTATTTCAGCGAACAAAAAAACAATTTCAATAATTCTTTAACTTCCGTTTTCGACTCATTCAAGCCAAATGAGGAAGGGTTCTCTAGGGCTCCCACCTACTCTAAATCTAAAAGCAGGACTGGTAGGTTGATTACCACAAGCGGAGCGAATATGCTTTTGCTTGAAAAGAAACACAGGTCTAAAATTCTGGAATCTAGGTTCGGCAAGGACGGGCAAATCATTCAGCTTGATTACAAATCCTTGGAGCCGCGAGTTCTTTTGGGCTACCTCAACAAGAAAGAGGAAGCCGCACAACTCGACATCTATGCTGACACAGCCAAGAAATTTTCACTGACCATCCCAAGAGGCACGGTGAAAGATATCGTTCTATCAAAGCTCTATGGGGCTGGCAAGGAAAAGATTTTAAGCCTCCTTGGGGAGAATCCAGAATATGTGATGAATTGTATTAACGAGCATTTCTCTTTTAGGGAAATGACAAATATGTTGCAAGCGCAACATGATGAGTCTGGTAGAAAGATGATTCGAAATGCCTATGGACGTTGCATCAAAACAGACGACGTACAATCGAGAGTTTTTCTGAATTATTTTTGTCAATCAAGCGCTGTTGATGTGGCATTATTGGGGTTCCATCAAATTTTGCTTTATTTAGAGAAATACCAGCTACTATCTTTAATAGTACCAATATTTTTTCTTCACGATGCCGTGCTGTTAGATGTTCACAAAGATGCGATGCCTGAAATATCGTTTCTAAAAATTATTGGGAGTCAAAACATCATGAAATTTGAAGACATCCAATTTTACTTAGAAGATAGCAATGTAACATGAAAGAAAAAATCAAAATATCAATCAAAAATGCACACTTAAAAGTGAAAGAATCTAAAAAACCATTTTTTGATCTAGCAATTTTTGTTTTTAGTGATTCCGAGCCAAAAATCATTACCATGCGAAGATATTTGCAAATTACTTTAGATCCATTTCACGCATTTTGGATTGGCAACAAAATCGAAGAGCCACTTCGCACTTATCTTTTAGCTTATTTCAACACTGCCAAACTTCCATTATAAATTTCCTACTCGGCATCGTAGGTCATCTTTCCAAAAGGACGCACCTATGACACCCCCCCAAGAAGATTCACTTGAAAAAATTACAAATAATTGGCAGCGATATCAAACATTTAGTAAAAAAACCGGCGCCACTCGACTCGAAGGAGTAAACAAGCTTCTAGAACATTTCGAAAATCGTCTCGCTGTAACTCCGTGTTCAGTTCGTAAAGAATATCACGGATCGTATATTGGTGGCTTGGTTGATCACTCGCTACGATTAACTTCAAATATTGTTAATTTTAACAAGGTCTACAGCCTGACCGTTCCGATTGAAACTATGTTGTTTGTCGGTTTGTTTCACGGCCTTGGCAAAGTAGGAGATTTAGAAAAAGACTGTTTTCTAGAGCATCAATCAGATTGGCATGTTAAACAAGGAATTTTTTACGAGTTCAATAAAGAATTGTCATTTATGACGGTTCCTCATCGCACTTTATTTTTACTCCAACATTTCGGAATTACTCTTTCCGAAGAAGAATATACAACTATTTTGTTATCTGGCGATGTGAGCTCAGGGGAAGAATCCAAATACCTTCTGCAAGAGCCTCCATTGACCATGCTTTTCCAAGCAGCGGCACGTTTTACGATCAACCAAACCAAACAAAAATCGTCCGTGTGTGGTTAAAAAAATCATATACAGCCCAGAAAAAAGCAATATAACATACTAATTAAAGGCAAGGACACGATGCCTTATCGTTCGAAACAAACGATTACAGACCCTTGAATCTACCAAGTGGTTTAAAATTCTGATCAGTCAGAAACTTGAAGAGCAATTCAACAAGTAGTTCATTTAACAATTCGGTTTGGGTGGCGACCCTAAAGACGCAACGGAGAATATAAACATGGCAATCGATCTAGAAGCAATCAAACGTAAAATCGCACAACTTGAAGGCAAAACCAAGGGTAACAGCAAATATCAGAAAAAAGTTTGGTTCAAACCCAAAGCCGGAAACGAATATTGCGTGCGAATCCTCCCCTTTGAAGGTACTGATGGGCAACCATTCAAAGAGATTTGGAGCTATCAAAACATTGGCGAGCATTTTTCGCTCCCAACTCTTCGCCAATACAAAGAACGCGATCCATTCGCGGAATTAATTGACACTCTGCGAGAAGAAAATACGCCAGAAAGTTTGGAAATGGCGAAGAAACTCTATCCGAAAATGCGTGCTTTCGCAGCCGTCATCATTCGTGGTGAAGAGGACAAGGGGCCGCAAGTTTGGGGTTTTGGCAAAACAATGTATCAAGCTATTCTTGAAAAAATGATGGATTCGGATTTCGGAGATGTAACAGACGTTGAAAAAGGTTTCGATCTTAAAGTAACCGTAAAACAAGTACAAGGAAAATCTGCACCAGACTACACTCTCTGTGCTTATCCTACAGATAAAAAAGCAGAACCATCACCTCTGTCTACCAACAAAGCCAAAGCCGATAGCTGGTTGGCTTCTGTGCCGGACTTGAATGATCTCTTCAAAAAAAGAGATTATGACGAAATGAAAGGCATTCTTGAGGGTTGGCTAGGTGGTAGCGACGAAAAAACCGACAAAAAAGCAACGGGCAGCGTTGGTCTAGAAAAAACGAAAGCTCCTGCTCCAAGCGCGGGCATTAAAAAGCCTGCAACCACCTCCCCAGCCCCCGCTGTTGATGATGTAGGACTTGACAGCATCGAAGACGCCTTGGCTGGTTTGAGCGACGACTGATAAAATCTCTTAGCTTCCTTATTTCTTAGCTTGTAACATTGATGTACGACCACAAAAGGGCTCCTTAAACAAGAGCCCTTTTGTGCATGAAAGGCTTATTTCCATGGCTCCTCCGAAAAAAAATGCTCAACCCGCTGCTGCAAAAAACACTGATGACAATTCACTTTCCTCAGTAGATAATTTCGTTAACGATCTCGTGAAAGATCTAAACAAGGAACATGGCGAAAGAATTGCTTACAACTTGGGCACAGATATGTCGCCAACCCATGTAGAACGCTGGATTTCTACGGGGTCTCGCCAATTGGATTACATCATTTCGAACAAGCGAAATGGTGGAGTTCCCGAAGGACGCATCATCGAAATCTTCGCTGCTCCCTCGACAGGCAAATCACACATAGCAATTTTGATTGCTAGAGCAACTCAGAGAATGGGCGGCGTCGCAGTTTACATCGATACAGAAAATGCAACTTCCCCAGAGAATCTTTCATTACTTGGCGTCAACGTTCGTCAGCGTTTTGCTTTCGTGGAAACCGGATGCACAGAAGAAGTGTTTAAAGTGATGGAATCAACCATCATGAAATTCCGTGCGCTCGACAAAAACGTTCCACTCACAATCATTTGGGACTCCGTTGCTGCCACTTCGCCAAAATCAGAATTAGAAGGTGATTACGATAAAGATACCATCGGCTTGCAGGCTCGTGTGCTTTCCAAGGGCCTCCGTAAAATCACTCAGATTATTGGTAATAAAAACGTAACATTGATTCTTTTGAATCAAACCCGTACCAAAGTCGGGGTAATGTATGGCGACCCCACAACAACCCCTGGTGGCATGGCCATTCCATTCATGGCGTCTGTTCGTATTAAAATCACGGGTGGAAGTCATATTGAAGTAGGCGAGGGAAACGACAAGCGAGTTATTGGTATCAACGTTACTGCCAAAACAGTAAAAAACAAAGTTGCCAATCCTTTTCGCGCTTGTGATTTCCAAATCCATTTCGGAAGAGGAATTTTTGAGCACGAAGAAATCTTCGATGTTGTGCGAAATTATTCTGACAAAAACTTGGTTATCTCGGGTGGAAAGCGTGTAAAAGTCGAAGGAACTGGCGCGTGGAAAACATTTACCATTGCGGATAATGATACAGGCGAGGTTTTGCTAGAAAAGAAATTCAACAAAAAAGAATTTGGAGAGCTATTAGAAAATCCACAATACAAACTTTTTCTCGACGATCTCATTGAGCAGGCTTACACGATAAAAACCGGAGATGCATTTGTTCCTGATTTTGATGAAAACTCTTACGTCGAGGCTGAAGCAGTGGCGATCGAGAAAGTGACAACAGAATGATGATAATCCCAGTAGAGTTTCTATATTTTCTTATTGGTGCTGCTGCACTTGAAACGCCAAGACAAATTCTGGCTTGGAAAAATCGTTTTAAAAAACGCCAGTTTAAAATTGAGTTCGTAAAAGATCACGTTGACGCAGCCCTTCCATCTCAAGGTCGCCAAGGTGATGCAGCATATGATCTTTGTTCTGTTCACGAAGGCTCCATCCTTCCTGGGGAAACTGCGAAAATAAGCACCGGGCTTAGAATGGCGAACATGACTGCTGAATCACCAGACGGGAGTGGTTTATATCTACAATTTCTAGGTCGTGGCGGCAAGGCCAGTGAGGGAATTTTCCCGATCGGTGGTGTTGTTGACTTACAATATCGAGGAGAGCTTAAAGTGCTTTTACACAACGGCTCAAATTATAAATGGGATTTCCAAAAAGGCGAGAAGATCGCTCAGATGGCTCTCGTGAGGATTGAACACTCCAATTCAAAGACAGATGTGCAGTTTGTTTGGACAGATAAAGTTCAAAAATCAGTTCGTAATGACGCGGGATTCGGTTCTTCCGGCAGATAATACATCATGACCACACCTTTTACACAGCGCCCAATTCTTATTATCGACGGTATGAACGCTTTTTTGCGTTTTGTTCTCGCGAACACTGCCACTTCAACATCAGGTGAATTTGTAGGAGGTGTGGTCGGCGTCGTTAAATTTATAGAAGACATGACCACGCAGTTCATGCCATCAAAAGTTTTTTTCGTTTGGGAAAAAGGCGGAGGCTCCGCAAGGCGCAAAAAGCTCTATCCTGAATATAAAGCAAACCGCACAACCCACGGCGCCAAGGATGTCAACAGCCTTAAGGCAACCATGAAAAAAGCAGTAGAGGTAGATGTTGAAAAAAAAGAATCTTCCTCTGATTCAAGCAACACTTTATTTCTTCGACAGACGATTGACGAGAGGGATAAAATTCGCCAATTATTATTGCTTACAACTGCGATTAAACACTTACCTGTCTGCCAAGTCTACCAAGGAGACAGCGAAGGGGATGACGTAATTGCCTACCTCGCGAAAAACAAATTGGCCTCGGAGCCAGCCAAAAAAATTGTTATATCTAGTGATAATGATTTTTATCAACTCATTACATCAGAGGATAACGTGCTGGTTTATGATGCTCGTTTTAAAAAGCTCATCAACAACGAAAGTGTAAAACAAAAATACGGCGTGTCTGGCAGGAATTTCTGCATGGCTCGCATTGCAGCAGGAGACAATTCAGACAACATCAGTGGAATTCCGGGCGTTGGTATGAAAACCATGGCGAAAAGATTTCCGTGTCTTTTATCAGACGAGGAAGATGTCACGGTGGAACAAATCCTCTCTGAAGCTAAGACTGCTAGCGAGGGTAAAAAACCTCCTAAATGCTTCCAGGGGCTTTTGGAAGGTGAAGATATTTTGAGACGTAATTGGGAATTGATGTATTTAGGGACAAACTGCCTAAGTGCATCTCAGATTGCGAAGATCGATTATATCGTAGAGAGTTTTAGCCCCAAGTTCAACAAAATTGCTTTTATGCGAGAGCTTATTGCTGCTGGCATTTCCGTTCCTGCGACATTTGACAGGTTCGTTTACAATATGCACGCTTTAATGGGTGTTTAATGACTATTGAAATAATTCCTCCTGGCGGCGACCTTTTTCTGTCCAACTCACAAACCCTGGTAAACCCCATCAATTGCGTCGGCGTGATGGGGGCTGGTTTGGCTTTAGCGTTTAAAAAGAAATTTCCTGCCCTTTTCAAAGATTATGTAGAGCATTGTGTCAACCACCAAGGAACACTGTTCTCTCCTTATTTATATCATGTTAATGACAAGCTCTCAATTCTCAATTTTCCTACAAAACTACATTGGAACCAACCTTCAAAAATGGATTATTTGACAACAGGGCTTCAATATCTGGATAGCCACTACAAGGAGTGGAACCTAACCTCACTCGCAGTGCCCATGCTGGGGTGCGGCTTAGGTGGCCTTCCACACGATGAAGTTCTTTCATTGATGTGTGCAGCTTTTGGGCCTTGGCAAATCCCAGTACAAATTTTTCAATCGTAATCAAGGAATAAATGAACCAAGACGAAACTCAATTAAACGACAGCATCGAAACTCTCATGGAAGTCAATGAAGACGCACAAGGGTTTTCGAGATTTGGTGTTAATTTTCAAGAAAAAATCATGCAAGCCATGATTGTAGATCACCGTTGGGCTGCTCAGATTTTCGAAGTGTTTATGGTTGATTACTACGAAGTAAATTATTTAAAGTTTCTCGCCCAGCATTATTTCGACTATTACAAAGAATATAAGTCTTTTCCAAGTATGGAAATGTTTATTGCTTATTTCCGCCAAAACCTACGCAAAACAGAAGCCGATATTGCCTTGGCGCGTCAGATCACGGTTTATTTGAACAAAGTTCGCAAATCGCCTTCATTGGTCGATTTGCAGTATGTCAAAGACAAGGCTTTGGATTTTTGCAAACGCCAAGCGTTAAAAGGAGCACTTGAGAAATCAGTTGAACTCATCGCTCATGAGAAATACGAATCGGTTGTCGATACCATTAAAACTGCAATTTATGCAGGATCGCCAACTTCCATTGGGCACGATTTCGATAATGACCTCGAAGCTCGCCTAACGCCGTCTGCGCGCACTACAGTTCCAACGGGAATACCTAATTTGGATGAGAAATATATTCTTAATGGCGGACACGGAAACGGTGAATTGGGAATTGTTGTAGCCCCTTCGGGCGTAGGTAAAACCCATTGGCTAATTCAAGTAGCCGCGAATGCCGTTCGATACAAAAAGAACGTTGCTTACGTCAGCCTTGAGCTCGCAGAAACAGCAGTTGGTTTGCGTTTCGATTCAAACCTTTGCGATATCAACATTAATGAAATTATGGATCACAAAGAACTTGTGAAACAGCACTACATTGATCACAAGGATGTTTATGGGAGATTGTACATTAAGCAGTTTCCAATGAACTACGCGACCGTTGGAACGATCCGTAGTTGGCTTGAGCGCTTGATGTTGGTAAATTTCAAACCTGACATTCTCGTGATTGATTATGCGGATATTATGCGCTCATCGCAGCAGTACGACGCACCGCGTTTTGAGTTGAAGAAAATTTACGAAGAACTAAAGGCTTTTTCAGTAGAACTCAATATCCCTATTTGGTCTGCCTCGCAAAGCAATCGCGATGGAGCCAAAGAAAACATCGTTGGTATGGAAAATATGGCAGAAGCCTACGGCAAAGCTGCTCCTTGCGATTTTATCATTGGCCTTTCGCGTAAACAAGAAGAAAAAGCGAGCGGCTTGGCTCGTATGTTCATTGCCAAAAACCGCAATGGTCGAGATGGACTGTTGTACGATATTCATATTGATACTGCGACATCGAAATTCATTATCGTAGAAAGCGGATCGAACGATCCAGAGCAACGAAGCAAGAAAGCGGATATGTCTGATGCAGAACAAAGTAAGAAATTTTTGCGTAATACATGGAATAAAATCCAAAAAGACGAAGAATTAAACCTTCAGTCTATTTTCAAAAAAGATGATGGCAATGGCAATGGAAATGGAACTGGTTCTGTAAATTAACCCATGATCCGTCTTATTGTGGCGATGGATCAAAACCGTGGCATTGGCTACCAAGGCAAGATGCCTTGGCACATACCATTTGATCTTCGCCGCTTCAAAGACATCACTCTCGGTCAAACAGTTATCATGGGTAGAACAACTTATGATTCAATCGGCCACCCTCTGCCCAAAAGACTCAACGTTGTCTTAACAACCCGCCCAGAGTCACTCAAATCACAAGACAATTTAGTGGTCGTTTCTAGTCTTGCAGGGGCTTTACAGGCCGTTCAGACGAGAGATGCTTTTATTATCGGAGGCTCAAAAATCTATTCGCAAGCCAAGCATTTTGTCACTTATATTGATTTAACATGGATCAAAACACGTTATGTGTGCGACACTATGTTTCCATTTGATCCATTTTATAATTATTCTGTATTGTACAAAGAAGATCACCCAGATTTTTGTTTTTACGGTTTGAAAAAAGGTAATTTTATATGACTGTGGTTTTAGGGCTAATAAAAAATAACCAAGTATGGCTAAGTGCAGATACTCGTATAGTTGCAGACACCTCTATTGTTGATAGTAGTCATGGAAGTAAACTGATAAAACTAAAAGACTGTGTTGTTGGCTTCGCTGGCAATGTGATGTTTCGTGAATATTTTGAATTGTATTGCCATGAACGCTTGGCGCAGGAACCAAACGAAAGTATTTTTAATGGGTTCACATCCAGGCTGGATGTGATGAAAGTATTCATTGCTTATTGGGCTTTCGTTAAAGACAACCACGCCCGAATTTTTGGCGATGACGAGCAGGGTTATACAGCCCTTGTGGCAACGCCTAATACACTCTACGAGGTTGATTCAGACAACACCATCACGGAATTATCTAATTTTGGAGCTATTGGCTCTGGAGGGGTAGTCGCGAGTGGTGTGATGGATTACCTGTTAGGACGCGACGAGAGGCCAGAAGTGATTTTAGAAGAAGCTCATAATGTAGCTTGCAAGTATGACTCGGCTTGTGGAGGTTCGCAAGAAATCATTAACGTCACTCGACTTACCTCGGGCAAAAGAAAATACACAAGAAAGACCAGAGATTAAATGACAACAGAAAAACGTCCCTTATCACTACAAGAACTTTCGGATTTAGGTTATGAAGCAGATTGCAAAGCAGGTTGGGTTGATCCAACAAATCCAAGCGTCAAACCAGCGGGCCAATCATTCGTTGAATTCATTGCACTAACTCACTCAGAACTCTCGGAAGCTCTTGAGGATTTTCGAGCAGGGAAGGCGCCCAACGAAGTTTGGTATGAAGGCGCAGACGGCAAAAAACCATGCGGTATTCCTTCTGAAATGGCCGATGTAGTCATTCGCGTTATTGGCGCGTGTCGTAAGCACGGCATTGATTTACAAGCCGCAGTTGAAGAAAAAATCGCTTACAACGCAACTCGCCCTTTCCGCCACGGCGGTAAAAAAATCTGATAAAGTTTGCCAATTTTGGAATAAAAAGCGGTTCTCGGACAGAACAAAAACTTAAGTTAAATCTGAACCGAGAGTCTCTCTATGTATTCAAACAGGCAACAACTCATATTCAAATTCTTGGTTACAAACCAGAAAGAAAAATCATGTCGCTATTAAGCGGAAGGGCTACATACAAGCCATTTTTATACGAAGAGTGTTTCGAATATTGGATGAAACAACAACAAGCCCACTGGCTTCACACTGAAATTGCAATGGCTTCCGACATTCAAGATTGGAAGTTGGGACTTTCTCAAACAGAGAAGGACGTTGTAGGCGGGGTTTTAAAAGGTTTCGTACAGACAGAGCTAGTAGTCAATGACTATTGGACAAACCGCGTAGCAAAATGGTTTCCACACCCCGAAATTGCGATGATGGCAACCTGTTTCGGCAACATGGAAACAATTCACACTATTGCTTACGCGCAATTAAATGATTCTTTGGGTCTGGTTGACTACGAAGCATTCATGCAAGAGCCCGCCGCAAAAGCGAAATTAGATCGTCTATTAGATCCAGAGATGGGTGGAGAGAAAAAGCCGCACGTCATGGACGGTAGTTCGGTCATAGAAAGCGAGTGGTTGACCAACGAAGATCTTTCTAGAAAAGCTCGTTCACTTGCGATTTTCTCTGGCTTCACTGAGGGCGTCGCTCTCTTTTCATCATTTGCCATTCTGTTGAGTTTTAGTCGATTCAATAAACTCAAAGGCGTAGGACAAATCATTGCTTTTTCTATTCGCGATGAGTCGCTGCATTCAGAGGCAGGCTGTTGGTTGTTCCGTGAATTCATTAAAGAAAACCCGCAATTATGGACAGACAAACTAAAGAAAGAAATTTATGAAGCTGCTCGTATGACGGTTGCCTTAGAGGATGATTTCATTGATGCCGTATTTGCAGAAGGAACTGTTGAAGGACTAGATCCAAAAGACCTAAAAGCATTCATTCGCGCTCGCGCTAACGTCAAACTCGGTGATCTTGGATTGAAAACCAACTGGAAGAACATCGATCACGAAGCTCTAAAACATATGGAATGGTTTGATTATCTCTCTTCGGGAATTGAGAGTCAAGACTTTTTTGCACAAAGAGTTTCTGGATATTCCAAAGGAACGCTAGATACCGATAAAATGTTTAAGTGAAGGAACAAAAATGAGTACAAAAGCAACAGCAAAAACGCTAGAAGCACTTAAGCAATGCGGTGAAGCCCCTGAGTGGATGGGCATGGAAAGTTACGGAACGCTCTCTAAAGGATATCTTCTAAAAAGCGAAACTCCGAAACAAATGTGGCTGAGAGCCTCTAAAGCCTCAGCCGCTCGCTTAAAAAAACCAGAACTGGCGGATAAATTTTTTGAAATCATGTGGAATAACTGGCTGTGCTGTGCGTCTCCTGTCCTGAGTAACATGGGAACACAGCGCGGATTACCAATTTCATGTTTCGCAAGTTATTCGCCTGATAGCATCAAAGGAATTTTAGATACAGCCAGAGAAATCGGACTCTTATCGAAACAGGGCGGTGGCACTTCTGTTCACTGTCAGGCCATTCGATGCCGTGGTTCAGATATTAGCGGTAACGGTCGCAGTGACGGCATTATTCCTTTTAATAAAATTTGGGATTCGGTGGTCATTGGAGTTTCTCAAGGCGGAGTTCGCCGTGGAGCTTGTGCAAGTTATGCAGACATCGAACATGGAGACGCCGAAGAATTCTTGGAGATGCGCCGCCCATCAGGCGACATCAACCGTCAATGTTTAAACCTTCATCACGGCGTTTGTTTATCAGATGCTTGGATGCAAAAAGTTGTCGATAACGACGGAAAAGAAAGAAACCTTTGGAAAAAGGTTCTGAAAACCCGTTTTGAAACTGGCGAACCTTACTTATTCTTCACGGACACAGTAAATCGAGGCAATCCAGAGTGCTATAAAAAGCACGGGCTATCTGTCAAGGGAAGTAATCTTTGCTCAGAAATTACACTTCACACCGACGAAGAACACACTTTCGTATGTTGTTTATCCTCGATGAATATTGCTCGTTGGGATGAGTGGAAAGATACAGACGCAGTTCAATTGGCCATTTGGTTTTTGGATGGCGTCATGGAAGAGTTCATTGACAAAACAGAGGATTTGGACGGCTTCGAAAGAGCCCGTAGATTTGCCGTTAAAAGTCGCGCGTTAGGTCTAGGCGTTCTTGGTTTTCATACATTGCTTCAAAGCAAGATGTTATCATTTGATTCACTACAAGCTTATCTTTTGAACAAAACCATTTTCAAACGTATTCGCGAAGAAGCCGATAAAGCCACAGAATCTCTTGCAAAAGAATATGGCGAACCAGAATGGTGTGAAGGCTCCAAACGTCGAAACTCGCACACTATTGCTGTTGCTCCGACCGTCAGCAACTCGCTCATTTCTGGCAACGTTTCTGCTGGCATTGAACCTCTTGCTGCTAATGCTTTTGCTCAAAAAACAGCAAAGGGAACTTTTTTGCAAAAAAATCATCAACTTGAAACTGTTTTGGCTGCTCACGACAAAAATACCGACGAGATTTGGAAATCAATCATCACAACTGAAGGATCAGTACAACATTTAGACTTTCTCACCCCAGAGGAGAAAGAAGTATTTTTAACTGCTCGTGAATTAAATCAATTCACGATCATCAAACTTGCGGCCGATCGCCAACAGTTCATTGATCAGGCTCAGTCTATTAATCTTTTCTTTCCAGCTAATGTTGATCCAGAATATTTTAATCAGGTTCACCTAGAGGCATGGAAACAAGGTGTGAAAACCCTGTATTACACTCGCACTAGCTCTGTCCTCAAAGGTGACAGCGGAAGCCGTGAGCACGTCCAGCTCAACACTGAAACGTACAAACGCGAAGCTAGCGAATGCGTCATGTGTCAAGGTTAATCTGGAAGAACTATCCCCATTCCTAAGCGCTAAAAGCGAACCGCATCAATAGCATCATGCGAATGATAATCGAAGACGCAACGCACACAATACCGTTTACAGAAATAAATAATATAAATATTTTTTGCTCACCTTGCGATCCTGAGAAATATGCATAACTCAAGAGTCTTATAACGTCTTATTGCAAGT
>Ga0105051_10000664_pt1 | contig 47452 bp, 38 predicted proteins | sample FRY02_FD_78383 | JGI IMG/M metagenome (GOLD analysis project Ga0105051, IMG submission 78383) | Freshwater microbial communities from Lake Fryxell liftoff mats and glacier meltwater in Antarctica - FRY-02 (megahit assembly) | ecosystem: Environmental > Aquatic > Freshwater > Ice > Glacier... | reverse complement strand
GTCCGCGATGGCCTCGGGATCGGCCTTTGCCAAGGCGATGAGTTCGTCACGGATCGGTCGTTGCACCATGATTCTACGCGGACCAAGTGGTTAAGCTTTCTTAAAGACCTGAGTAGTTACAATGAATTTCGATTAAATTTTGACAAACCTTCTCATGGAAGTCGCTTACGCTTCAACAGCTTCCGCTCATTGTCTGACAACGTGAAATGCGCTACTATTATTTCAAAATAACAACCTCTACTATATTTGTATCATTATCGTATATCACATTCACATCACCTCTAAAACAACCTTTTCCAACCCTAGAAATATAATCTGGTAGAAAGCCACATTTTACATCAAATGAGTAAGGAGTTTTAGGTTCTGAGTAACCCTTTTTTTGGAGCAAGCGGAAAAACAAGTCCACATCTACGTCATTAGATGATAGATAGAATGTTTTAACACATGTTAGCTGGAATGGAGCGTCTTCAGCCTTAAAACCAAGAGACGCTAAATCTATATTACTCAATAACTTAGAGCACTTTTTTAAATCGTTTTGATCAGACAAAACAAAGAAAATAGATGAGATCCCAAAAATTAGGATGACACAAATAATAAATAATATTTTTTTTCTATTCATTATTGGGACCAGCAACCGATTCTAAATGTAACATCAATGTTTTGATTGATTTCTCCAGTAATAAAGAAATCATTACCTTTAACTGCCAACATTGATGGAATTATATCTGTAAACCATTCAATCGGATTATGCCAGGATCCATTAAAGGTATATTCGTCCCGAAAAGACAATTTACGATCTGAATAAATACGCATTTCTACGCCTTGTCCAAAAAATACTTTTTCTGTCTTAAACCAAACATCATAGTCTGGAACATCAAAAGAAACACTGCCGACAGCGAATTCGGTGTAATCTTTGTATCCTATTCTTTTTCCATTCGTGTTGTGAGTATAGCGATCTTCCATAGGACAACATATTTTCTTTTTCCCATATTTTTGAATTATTTCGTCCTTAAGAAGTATGCCCCATTCTTGCTTAAACTCTAAATCGGCTTTAGCCTTAATCTTAGATAACAAGGAAGATCCAGCTGCTACGCTTCCACCAGCCATGCTTCTGTAGTGAGACAAGGCATCTGTAGCATTATTGATTTGGCTCTGAGCAACACCTAGAACAGTAAGATCTGGGTCTTTTGGTAGAGGAAAAGGCACCATTAGCCCTAAATAGTCAACTCTACTTATAGATTGATTTCCGACGAACCAATAAAGATTAAAACCCCCACGTTCCCCGATGGGATCTCTGCTTGGCCAATCTCTGACGGGTGGAGCGACATAGGGGTAGGTGGCGGGGGCATTTCGCCTTGGAGGACGAGAACTGGCCTGCGGTGGAGGTCGTGATAGCGCTGGTGACTTATGGCTACGAGGGTCTGACAAATCGTGATACTTTCGGGGATGAGCACTCGCTATGCCTATGGTGGGTGAGGGAAAGGTAGGGGTATCCTGAGGGACTTGGCGGGACGTTCGTAACAGGGATTCGTAGGTGCAGATGTCGGTATATTCGTCTTGGTGGATCTTGAGATGAGGCGCGTCGAACCCCGATTCCGGATTTCTTCGCTTGTGACGGAGAGGGCGGGAATTTTGCTTGAGGGTCGATGAGGGCGCTTCCATGTCAGGGTGTCAGTGAGTTTTTCCAGCAGTGAGTTTCACCGTCTCTTGTATCACTCGGTCTGATCTTCTCAATCTTAAAATGGGATCCAACACGCGATCCGTTTCGAGGTCATTTTTCATGGGCTCAACACGGAGCGTTTTAGCAAGCGCCGTCGCTCTCCTGATTTTCAAGGAGGCTTCCGGAGCGAGGGAGAACGCTCGGCACCGGGGAGAGCCTTCGTTGATCCCGGCGGGCGCTTTTCCCGCACCGTGCCCCTCAGCAATGCTCGCTTTGCACTCGCGCGGTCTCTCGTTTTTCTTCTTTCACGCGGCCTACTTTACTGGGGTGATTGTTCACGGGGTAACCCATGGAGTGATTCAAGGGAGATTTGAAAGGATCAAAAGCGAGCCGAAAGAAACGCCAAAGGACAATAAGAGAGCAATTCTCTGCCCCTCAAAAAATGGAAACTTTGAGAGCCGCGAAACCTAGCGGCGGCGGCCCTTGCGGCGGAGATAAGGCGGGACATCGAGGTCCTCCCCTTTCACGACATTCGGAGTCTCCCCTTCGAAACGACCACGCGGGCCTCCTTCCAGTGAAAGTTCGGTTTGGCTTCCGGAAGCTCGTTTTCTAGGAAGATTGACGACAAGAGGAAGATCAACATCTTCTTCGTCGACCTCAGGTTCCGGCACTTCCTCGACTTCCAAGACTTCCATCTCGACTTCGGGTTCGTCTTCAACCTTGTCGACTTCAAAGGGCGGCTCTTCGATTTCTTCAACGACCTCTTCCACCTCTTCATCGACCACCTTCAAACCTGGGGCTGCGAAATCTTCATCGGCGGCTGGCTCTTCTTCTTTGATTTCCAGCTCCTCGAATTCGTCTTCGGCGACGACGTCTTCCTCGGGCTCCTCTTCGAAGGTTTCAGCGTCTGCCTGCTCTTCAGCAAGCTCGTCCTCCAAACCCTCGATCTCGATGACCTCGGCTTCATCAGGGTCGGCAAAAATCGGCACGGACTTCAGACGTTCCTCGGGAAGCGCACTAATGATAGTGACACTGAGCGACTTGGCCATGGCGACGTCCGTCGCGGCCCCGAAGAGCAAGTGGGCACCCTCGGGGATGAATTTGGTCAGCCCCTGCATCAGAAGCTCCACCTCATAAAGAGTCATATCCTCGCCACCACAAATATGAACAAGGACGGTCGTGGCATCTGCCAATAGAGACCCCCGATCCAAAAGCGGACTGCTCAGGGCTGCCTTGAGCGCTACTTGCGCCCGGTTTTCGCCAGTTCCCATTCCCGATCCAAAGAGGCAGCGCGAGCGATTCGTCTTCAGAGCCGACATCAGTTCATCGAGCCCGACGTTGATGAGTCCGGGACGCAGGACAAGGCGGGCGACTGCCGTGATACTGTCGGAAATCATGCGATCAGCTGCCGAGAAGGCCTCGTGCACCCCTTGTTTGGGAAGGACGAGTTCCCCCATCCGGCCGTTATCAAATGTCACAAGGGCATTGGAAAGAACCGCGAGTTGATTGAGTGACTCTTCGGCCTGAAGGCGACGACGTTGTCCCTCAAAGGCGAAGGGCATGGTCGCGAAAACAACCACGAAAGCTCCGGCCTCGCGGGCCAGTCGAACCACGATAGGCGCCGCGCCCGATCCTGTTCCGCCACCTAGGCCCACGCAAAGAAAGACAATCTTACGATCACGCAAGGCATCGCGAACTTCGTTCTCGGATTCAAGAACTGCCCGCTGACCAAGTTCAGGATCACCACCGGCCCCCAGCCCCTTGGTCAAATTCCGACCCAGTTGGATCTTTTCTCCGGCTACCGAACGGGCGAGAGTCCGCACATCGGTGTTTAACGAAAGAAGCTCGGCACCCTCGATTCCATCGAGAGCCACCCGGTCCAACATATTGGCCCCGGCACCTCCTAAACCGATGATTTTCACAGAGCTTTCAGGGATGGTTTGTTGACGATTTCTTTCGTATTTAATCATGGAAGGCAAAAGGTTAAGAGATCTTTACCAATTTGCCCTCACCTCCACCAGAGAAAAAGCTCACAAAATCGGGTCCGTCGCGACGTTTATTAATGAACGAAAACTTAAATTCCCGCTGGCACCACTCTCTATTGTCTGCGACCCTACCAAAGCTGGCTTGCCCCGTCTCCTTGCTGATACCGACCGATGTCCGATCAACCTCCATCTCCCGAATCGACGCCTATCCCGGATGAGCTGCGCAAGCAACTCGCTGAATTTCAACGCCACTTATGGAAGGTTAAAATTACCGAAGCGGTCTTGGCTGGTATTTTCGGCCTCATTGTTTCCTTCCTATTCGTTTTCCTTTTCGAGCGAATCTTTCCGATTCATCCTATCGTCCGCCTTTTGATTCTCCTCGCGGGAACCTCCCTCGCGGCGGTCTTCGCCCCTCTTTGGGTCCGCCGTTGGGTCTTCGGGCACAAGCGGGAAGACCAACTGGCCCGCCTGATTTCGAAAAAGTTCCCCAAACTTGGAGACCGCCTCCTCGGCATCATCGAGCTTCAGGATCAACAGGAAACCCGCGAAGCGCTCTCGCCCGCACTCCGCGATGCCGCCATGGCCCACGTCGCCGCCCAAGCCGCGAAGCAGGACATGGACGAAGCCCTGCCGAATTCGCGCGACAAGAAGCTCGCCATCGCGGTCGCGGTCGGCATCGCCGTGATCGTCCTCGGCGTTTCCATCGCGCCCAAAGCCGGAGGCAATGCCCTCAAGCGCTGGCTTCTCCCTTTCTCCAAAACCGAGCACTACACCTTCACTCAGTTTGACGACTCCCGCATTCCCAACCCCATGGTGGTTCCTTACGGCGAGCCCTTTACTTTTGAGCTCCCCCTCTCCGAGGACACCGACGAACGCCCCGCCTCCGCCCTCGCTCGATACGGGGAGCAGGATTGGTTGGAAGCGACTCTCGGCGAAGAGGGTATTTATCGTTTCGAATTCTCAGGCCAGCAGGAACAAAACACCCTCTTCTTCAAAGCGGGCGACGCAGCGCGGAGTATGCGCGTGGAGCCTGAAACCCGGCCCACCGTGGCAGACTTCGAGGCCGAAGTGAACCTCCCCGACTACCTTCAATTGAAGCCCCGGACCATCGACATCCGCACCGGCTCGCTCACCGCGCTCGAAGGAAGCGCCGTGACACTCAAGGGAACCTTCTCCCGCGCAATCGCCAGCGGCAAGGCCCGCATGACGGTGCAACCCCACGACGACGAACCTGAGGCAGTTGCCGACCTCCCCGAGCTCGTGGATCCCACCGCAGAAGCAACAACGGAAGCTCCTATCGAAAAACGAGCACCCCTTCCGGAGCCCCGCGACCTCAAGCTTTCCGTGTCAGGCAACACCCTGACCAGCGAAGCCATCGTCCTTGATCGCTTCGGCGCCACCATCCCCTTTACTTGGACCGACATTAAGAATCTCGATGGCGAGGCTCCCTTCGATGTCAAAATCACGACCAACTCCGATCTCGCCCCCTTCTCCTATCTCCAGGGAGTCGAACGAACCGTCATTATCCTCGCTGAAGAAACCGTTACCTTTGAAGTCTTCAACGAAGACGACTTTGGTCTTAAGGAAATCGGCATCGAATGGAAGGGCGAGTTCACCCAGCCCACTGACCAGAAGCCGGCAAAAGGTGAAATGCTTCTCAAGCAAGGTTCCCCCTCGGACACCCGTCTCATGGCAGAAGTCCTCTTCTCTCCCGAGACCCACGGCATTGCCCCTCAGAAACTCGTTCTCGAGGCTTACGCCGAGGACTTCAAGCCCGGCCGGGGCCGCGTTTACTCCGAACCCATTACCATCTTTATCCTGACTCGTGACGAGCACGCCCAGATCATCAAGTCCAACTTTGACCGTCTCATCAACGAGCTCGAGGGAGTCGCCAGCAAGGAGCAGAACAACCTCGATAAGAACGAGCGCCTCGACAAGCTCAACACCGCCGAGGAGCTGCAAAGCGAGGCCGCCCAGGATAAGTTCGCGGAGAGCGAAAAAGCGGAAGCTGAGAACGCCGACAAAATGAAGGAGCTCGCCAAGAAAATGGAGGAGATCTTCAAGGACGCTGCCCGCAACGGAAATCTCGACGACAAAACGATGAAGGAAATAGCCGAGGCCATGCAGAACATGCAGGAGCTCGCGGACACCGAGATGCCCGAGATCGAAGAGAAACTCAACGACGCCCAGAATCAAAAATCCACCCCGGAGAAAACCGAACAGGATCTCAAGGAAGCGATCGAGAAGCAAAAAGAGGCGGTCAAGAAGATGAAGGCGACCATCGAAAAGGCCAACAATGCCAACGAGAACTTCGAAGCCTCCACCTTCGTCTCCCGCCTCAAAAAGGCCGCAACCGAGGAAGACGGAATCGCCGCCACCATCAAGGAAGCGATTAGCGGCAGCTCGGACGGAGCCGTGATCCCCCTTCTGGGTGCCTCTCCTTCCTCCGACAGCATTGATCCGATCCACGTTCGCCTTCTCGAAGGACTCTCGAATCAGCAACGAAAAACAACCGGCGACGTTCGCTGGATCCAGGAAGATCTTGGCCGCTTCTACGCCCGCACCAAGAAGCCCGAGCACCAGGAGGTCCACGAGGCTATGACCAAGTCTCTCATCGACGTGAAGCTGGAAGAGCTTCGTCGCCTCATCTCGGAGAACCAGAGCTTCACCTCTATCCGACTTTCCAAGAAATGGAGCGGCATCCTAAAACACTGGGCCGAAATTCTCGAAGGCCCCAAATCCGACAGTGAGGACGGCGGCGGCGAGGGCGGCGGCGGCAGCCAGGAAGAAAAAGACTTCGAATTCATGCTCAAGGTGATGCGCATGGTTCAGGCGGAACAGGACATTCGCGCCCGCACCCGCTCACTTGAACAAATGCTTCGTTCGCTTAACTTACGGAAACAGAATCCTTAATCTCAACCCAACTCAACCTATGAAACTCACCCTACTCACGGCCCTCGCCTTCGCGGGGTTCCTGGTGACCAGCTCTGCTGAACCCACCCAGGAAAAGCCCGCCACCGAGGCACATCCCACCGAGGCCGAAAAGGCCAAGGCCCTGGACACCCACAGGGATGGCGCTGAAAAAGCCGCGATTGACCAGGACAAGCAGGCCGCCAACGTCTCCGAACTCATCGACGAACAAACCAACCAGACGGTCATCGAACTCCTCAACCAGGTCGAGTCTTTGATGGGTGAAACCACGGACCGCCTCGAAGAGGGAAACACCGGAGGTGACACTATCGCCATCCAGACGGAAATCATCGAAAAAATCTACGAAGCTGCCAAGGAGAAGTCCCAATGACAATCCAGTGGTAGTTGACAGAAGAGTCAACAAAGCATGGGTGCCATGCTTCAAATGATGGAACAGATGATGGGGAAGGGCGACGAAGCCAAGGATAAGCCCGCCGAGAAAGGCGGAGACGGCGAAAGAAACGCCGACTCAGATTCTGCCAACGAAACCGAAACCGGTCCAAGTAATAAGACCAAAGGAGAACGACGAGTTCCCCGTGCCGCAGGCACATCCGGGACCAATCTTCCTCCCGAATTTCAAAAAGCCCTCGAAGGCTACAACAAAGCTCAAAAGAAGCAATAATCAGGGTCGCTGGGCCGTTTCTAAAGCGGTCCGGCTTTCCGCCTCTCACTCTCCTGTCAATCGACGTGGGAGCACTTTCAAACTGTCATGCCTCTCCTCCCAGCCCTTCTCATTCTGACTCTCATCGGGTCGGCCTTTGGCCAAACTATTCCCCGTCGTGAAGAAGATCCGGTTCCCGCCGCGGTCGAAAACATCTACACTCGTGGACTTCGTTTTCTCGCGACCAGCCAAGAGGAAAGCGGAGCCTGGAATGGCGGATCAGGATCGGAGGCTGGCGTCGTTGGACTTGCCGTCATGGCCTTTCTCGCTCACGGCGAGGACTCCAATCACGGCCCCTACGCCAAAAATATTGAGAAAGCGATCGGCTACATTCTCAAGCAACAAAAAGACGCCAATGGCTACCTCGGATCCTCAATGTATAGCCACGGATTCGCCACCCTGGCGCTCGCCGAGTGCTACGGGATGTATCGCGATGAACGGATCGCGCCAGCGCTCAAGAAAGCGGTGGACCTCATTCTCACCGCCCAAAAGCGCAACCCCAAAGGAGGTTGGCGATACAGCCCGGATGACACCACCGCCGACACCTCCGTCGCCGGCTGCCAACTAGTCGCCCTTTACGCCGCGCGAAACGCCGGAATCCCCGTCCCCGACGCCGCCTTTGCTAAAGCCCACAAATACATGCATTCCTGCCGCGGCTCCAATGGAGGCTACGGTTACCAATCCGCCATGGGAGAGCGAGTCACCCTAACCGCGATCGGAGTTCTCTGCGAATCCCTCGCCAAGAATCATAACGACAAGCTCTACAAGGCCAGCGCCAAATACCTCGCGAAAAACCTGAACCACCGCGAACGCCACTATACCTACTATTTCGAATACTACATGGCACAGGCCCTCTTCCACTCAGACGAAGAAGTCTGGCGGGAATGGGATGCTAAAAACGTCCGCCTACTCTCGACCATCCAGGGCCCCGATGGATCCTTCCCTGGCAATCACGGCACGGCCTTCTCAACCTCGGGTGCCCTGCTCTCTCTTGCTCTCAACTACCGCTTCCTCCCCATTTACGAAAAATGAAGCTCTCTCGAATCACTCTTGGACTCGCCGTCCTCGCTGTTCCAACCATCGCGGGAGCTGAGATCTTGCTTCAAAACGGGCTGGACGTCAGAACTGTGCAAACTCAGACACTCGCCTCGCAGGCCGTTATTCCTGTTTCCGACCCTGCTGGCTCGGACCTCATTCGCTTCGAAAATGGCGACATCATGCACGGGGAGTTTGGCGGCATTGCCGAAGGCTTAATCTGGAAACGCCAAGACATTGAGCAGCCCATCCGCTTTCAAATGAAGAGCATCCGGCAAATCATCTTCAATGAAGCCAAGTCGAATGACTTTTCGAAGGGAACCTCCTTCATCACCCTGATCAGCGGGGATCGCGTTCCGGGGGAAATTATCGCCATGGATGAAAAGGAGCTGACTCTGAGCAGCCCGATCATTGGCGACATCACCATTCCAAGAGATCGCATCCGCGCAATCGCCCCAAATCCTTACGGCGGCGAACTCTATTACGCGGGTCCCTTTACGGGCGATGGCTGGATGCACCTAGGATACCAGAAATCAGGAAAGAAAGAAGAATCCGACGAAGATGACCCCACTGAAGAGCAAGAAGAGGCGAAGGAAGCCACTCCCTCCTGGGCCTATTCCGGAGCAGCCTTCTACAGCACGGATCGTGCCCCGCTCGTCTTCGATGCGAACCTTCCGGATGTTGGCAGACTGCGCTTCAAGTTAGCCTACAAAGCCGCCATGAATCTCAGTGTCGCATTTCACGCTGATCTCACCCATCCCCTCCCCGATGAGGAAATGGGCACTCCTGACGCCGGTGAAGAAGCGGAAGAGGAAGAGGAAGAAGCCGCTGGCGAAGACGAAGCTCCCAAGGAAAAGGTCAAGAAACCCGATCTGAAATTTGAGACCCTCATGGATCTCCACAAAGATCAGCCTTTCCAAACGATTCCCTGGATGCGCCCCGGCCAGAGCAATCATGCCGACTTTTTTGGGACCGCCTACGTCATGACTATTCATTCCAGCTACCCCAGCTTGAATCGAAGCTCATTCAACGAAGATGGTCGCGCCACTAATCGGCCTCTCAACCCCGCTCGAAGCGGCGTGGCCGTCCCGCCACATGGTGAGACGGAAATTGAAATCAGATTCAACCGCCCCAAGAATCTCGTGATGCTTTTTATCGACGGCAATTATGCGGCCCAATGGAATGACCCCTCCGACTACCTCGCCAAGGGCTCGGCAATCGGATTCCTGAACACCAGCAGCAACCAGATCAAAATCTCTGACATCATCGTGACATCATGGAACGGAGTCACGGATAGCGCCTCCAGCATGGATCACCCTGAAAGGGACGTGGCTCTCCTCACCAACGGGACCGACCGATTTTCAGGCGCTTTGGACCGTATCGAAAACGGCAAGGCCTTCCTCAAGACTTCCTACGCCAAGGTCGAAATCGCCTTGGTCGACCTCTCGCTCATCGAGCTCAACAAGAATGGCCAAGCTGATCTCGAAGAAGCCTCGTACGACTGGAAGAGCGAACCCGCGACCATTCTCTTCAAGCCATACGGACTGATCAAAGTCATCCCGGATTCCTCCACTCCAAAGCTTCTGAGCGGCCACTCTCCCTTCTTCGGAGACATCAAGATCAATCTGGAAAGCGCCATCATGTTGCGCCTTCTCGACGAATCACCAGACATCAGCGATTGGTTTGATGACTTCTAATCCTCCTTCCCAATTCCCTTTCATGCGACGTTCCGTTCTCACCGCCACCCTCCTCATTACCGGCAATCTCTTTGCCTCTGACCTCGTCACGCTCAAATCAGGTGATGTGTTCACAGGCGAAGTGATGGCTCTCTCTGATGGTATCATCACCTTGAACAATCCTCACAGCGAAGCCCCGCTCAAGATTCGCAATGACAAGCTGCAGCGATTAAAGTTTGGAGAAACCAACACCGACGAACTCCCCAAGAATTCCCAAGTTCTCAATCTCCGGAACGGCGACACCATGCCCGGACAAATCGTCGGGCTCAGCGACACTCACGTGAGTTTCCAGACCTGGTTCGCCGGCCAACTCGAAGTCCCGCGAGATCAAATCGAATCACTCTTCTTCGGCGTCACCCCTCAAACCACGATCTATCGTGGCCCGAAGGATATCATCGACTGGGATCAAGGAAACGACCGCCGCTGGGAGTTTGACGAAGGTCGCCTCCACTCACGCGACCGCGGAACAATCGGCAGAGACTTCAATCTCCCGGCCAACTTTATTTTCAGCACCCGTTTCACTTGGGTAAATTCTCCGAACTTCCGAATCCATCTCTGTTCGGAGTCCATCACCAATGCCGGAGAAGCAGGCACCAATAGCTACCTTCTCTACGCCAACAGCCAGGACATTCAGATCAAGCGGGTCACCCCCCAGAAAAACGGACGCCCGCTCTACAAGACCCTGATCACCTACGAAGCACCACTTCACGATATCAAGGACCAGTCTATTGACCTTGAGCTCCGCGTTGACCGCTCCAGCCGGATGCTCCAACTCTCAATCAACGGCGAAAAACTGGCTCCGGGCTTTGACCCCGAAGTGCCTCCAACCGGAACTCACATTGTCTTCGAAAGCCTCAGCTCCGGGCGACGTGATATTCAGATCGAGGACATCCACCTTCAGGAATGGGATACCAAGACTCAACGCTTCCGGGCCGAACCGCGGGCCGATGAAAAGTCAGACACCCTCACCGTCGATGACGGAGATCGCTTCAGCGGAAAGATCGTCAGTTACGACCCCACCTCTGAAGACAAAGTCTTTGTGGTAGAGTCTCCTCAAAGCGAGAACCCCATCACCATCCCGCAAACAAATTGCTCGGTCATGTATTTCTCCAAGGAAGAATCAACGCCTGAATCCAAAGGAGAATATCGACTCGATCTTCGCTCGGGCGGAGGCTTGACCATCTCGGGCATCAAACTGAGTGCTCAAAACCTGGAAGCCACCCACCCTTGGCTTGGGAAAATGACTCTCGACCGACGAATCATGAGCTCAATCAGCAAAGGCCAGACTCAATAATCAAATCATGAATTTTACTGTGAATCGATTTTTTCTACTTTCCCTCCTGCTCGCAACAGTCGCGCGGGGCGACGAATCCAGCTCGAAGCTGTCGTTTGCCGACAAGACCTCCATCACCGGCTTTCCCCAGTCCGCCGATGGCAAAGAGAAGTCCCTCAAGTTCACCTCTCCCTCTCTCGAAGGAGAGGTCACGCTCAAGACGAACGAGCTCTTGGAGATGTCCCTGCATGGCACGCCCCCCACGGTAGAGGCTGACCACTACGCCCTTGCCACGATCACGCCACGTTACGACAAGAGCCCTCCCCTCGACACGATTCGGGGTCGCTTACTCCACTTGGACGACAAGACCGTGACCCTTGAAACCGCTTATGCGGGAGAGTTGACCTTGAACCGTCTCATGGTGAACTCGCTGGATCTCTACTCCCAGCCACCCAGCTTTTACAATGGTCCCAATGGCCCCGATGGCTGGGTCACTTCCGGAAGTTCTGATCTCGAGGACAGTTGGACGTTTCAGGACCGTGCCATGAGCTCTAAGGGGCGGGCCGGGATTGCCCGAAAAATTGAGCTCCCGGATCGCTCCATCATCAAGTTTACCGCCAAGTGGAAGACCTCCCCCTACTTTCAGGTTCTCTTCCTCTCAAACGATGGTGACACCGACCACCCGAGTATCTCATACTCTCTAAATGTCCAGATGACCTACCTCAGACTCAGCCTCAGCGCAGCTCAGGGGCAGAGAAGTGACCTAGTGAATGAAAGTATCAACAATCTTCGCGAGACCCAAGAAGCCGTCTTCATCATCTATCTCGACCGCAGCAAAAACGGAACCTCGGCCATCTACATCGGCAAGGACCGTATTGGCACCTGGACCGGGATGGATGACACCAAGGAGATGGGCGATTGGCTCCACTTCGTCCCGCAGCAATCCCGCCCCATGAACTTTTCCAATATCTCGATCTCCCAGTGGGATGGCGTTCTCCCGAAATCCAGCGACGATACCGCGACGAATACAGAAAACGAATTTGGAGACGCACTTCAGGGACAAAAGATCACCCTCGCGAACGGCGACGTCGTGATCGGCGAGATCAAACTCATCGAGAACGACTTCGTGCATGCTTCCACTGAATTTGGAGATGTCCGCATTCCTCTCAACCGCATGAGCGCCATTGAGCTCGACGATGTCGAATTAGACGAAGAAGGGAATCCTGTGAAGGATGAGGATGGAAATCCCATTAGCATCAAGGAAGAACCCCGGATGTGGGGCGAAGATATCCGCGCCTGGTTCCACGAAGGCGGCTCCATCACCATCAAAATGGCGACCATTGAAGGCGGAAAGATCAAAGGCTCCTCGCAAGTATTCGGCGAGGCCGAGTTCGATCTCAACGCCTTCTCCCGCCTCGAATTTAATATTTGGAGAAGAACTCTCGATCCCGTTCGCTACGGCAATAACGAGAGCTGGTAGGAGTTAGGCTCCGCCTTCGGGAGCACCCCGGCGGCCTTCCTTGGCCAGAATTTCGAGGTAGATCGATTCCCAACCTGCCTCCAAGGCAGCGTCGATGGACTTCCCAATCTCCTTTTCGTGAATGGTTGTCGCCTCATCGGACGCTTTACCGCAACGACAGGCGAAATCCCAATAATCGACATCCTCGGGGAGTTTCTTGCTGCGCTCGCGTTTGAGGTATTTGCGAACGTCCCCTTTGATCTGATCTCCCAGCCGCGCTGGTTTGTGTCTCTCGGAAACAAGGGGAAAGTTCTTCTTCATGGCCCAGCTTGTTGTCGGCCCAACTGAAATTGTCTAGCCCGCAATTATGATTAAAACCCAAAGGGCCAGAAGCTCTTGATGAGACCCTTCATCTTCCCCACTCGGGCACCCGGGCGCTCTTCATCGAGAATCTGGGCGTATCGGATCAATCCAAGCGCAGTCGCATACTGGGGATCTTTGAAATAAGCATGAACGCCACTGACATCAGGCTGCTCCGGCTTGTAAACGGGGAGTCCAAAAACATCGCAGGCCAACTCGCCGATGCCCCGCATTTGACTGGTCCCACCCGTAAGAAAAACACCGGTCCCCACCTTCTTCAGCGCCCCTTCAGGAAGACCTTCGCAAACAAGCTCAAAGGCTTCTTCAAGGCGACCACAGATGACATCATTCAAAAGTTGACGGCTGATCTCGATCGGCGGAAAGCCCTTTTCGTCTTCCACCTTGATCACGCCCACCGAACTCGCGGGATCGGCGGAAGCATTGCCCTCCGCGATCTTGACCTTCTCAGCCTTCGAAAAAGGAATGTGGGTCACGAGGTGAATGTCATTGGTGACGTGATTACCTCCGACGGGAACGCATCCGGACGCCGCAATCGCGCCATCGAGGTAAAGAACATAGTCCGTCGTCTCACCGCCGATATCGATGACCAAAGCCCCGGCTTCCTTCCTCTCTCGAGTCAGGCAAATCTGGGCCGAAGCAATGGGAGCGAAGACGACATCATCAACATCGAGGGGAATCTCGCGGACACACTTGATGCTGTTCTGAATCCGGGAGCGAATCCCGTGAACCACGTGATAATCGGCCTCCAGCGTCCGGCCTAAGAGCCCGTAGGGAACGGTCGAATGAGTCTGACCATCCAACGTAAAATGTCGCGCCAGGTGATGCAGATAAACATGATCGCTGGGGATTGCGATATCCCGGGCGATCTCCTTCACCTCCTCAAGGTGGTTACGATCCACCTCCTGTTCATCCTCGGGCAGACGAAATGTCCCGGTATTGTTCACCCCCTTGATATGGGCTCCAGTGACCGCCAAAAAGACACTCTTGATGACGACATCGCTGACATCCTCAGCCTCTAAGAGCGCCGCTTTGACACAGGCCCTAACCTGCTTGTAGTCTGCAATCTCGCCCTTCCGGACGCCGGCTGAACGGGTTTCGCCCAGACCCAAAATTTTCACCGACTCATCGGGTTTGACTTCAGCGACAACCATCACGGTTTTCGTAGAGCCTATTTCTAGGCCAACATGGATCTTGGATCGTGCCATCAGTTCGTAATTACTTAGAGGTTTCCGCGATAATGCACGGGAACAAACCGTCGGGGAATCAGATTCACTCGATCCAGCTCCTTACCACGTGCCTGAGCATGGGAAACCAGCTTTGAGAAGTCCATCAACTGCCGATTGAGATCATAATAAGAAAGGGTCGCGTGAATCCCACCCAGCGTCTTCATCTCCAGCGTGATTTCGTCTTTCACCATCACCCAAGCTGGTTTCTCGATTCCCACCAGCGAATCGCTTGCAATCTCGATCAGCTCAAAGGCATAGTTTAAACCACGATGCTCGATCGCCTTTCCTTCCACAATTTTCTCATCACCAATCTCTCCGACGAAAACAACGGGCAACTTCTCGGCGAATTCCCAAAGAGTCTCCGAGGAACACTTAAAAGGAATGCCATCGGAATCAACAAGGAGCCCCAAATCACGATCACGCTCCCTGATTCCCAGTGATCGGCAGGCGACCCAAGCCACCGGCTGACGTTCCTGCACCTCGATTTTCAAAGTCCCGGGGAGCCGACGACTCACTTTCGCTCCGGTCAGCTCAGGGAGACTTTCCAACTTTGCCGCGAGAGCATCGGTATCGAGGGAAAAAATCGTCGCGTCCGGGTCCAGCCCAGCCTGTTCCAACATGCGGGCGTGGGTCAAAAAGCGGGGGATCTCCCCTTCAAAGGTCTTCAAAGGAAAGTTCACGATCGTAAACTCATCGTTCTCCACAAAAAGCTTCTGCCATCCCAAACTGAGTCCAAATCCCACCCCAACCATCACTGCCACAATCAATCCCAACTTCAAACACTTGACCCCGATCTTCAAAAAATCAAAGAAAGCGATACGTGGGGAACTAACTTTCAGCGACAGCATACGCTGACGCGACTTGGGCGTGCGGTTCGAGGTGCGGCGTTGAAACATGGGGCTATTCTACCTTCGGGCAGCGAGCGAAAGCTCACAGATCCTTACGCAGAGGTCGCCAAATGAATACCCCGCTTCCGCTCCTGCCATCGGCAAAAGGCTGGTTTTGGTCATTCCAGGAATAGTATTGGCTTCTAAAACGTAAGGACTTCCTAAGGAAGTCAACAACACATCCACCCGCGAGTAAACCTCTATTCCCAGCGCATCGTATGCTTTCTTCGCGGCCTCCTTCACCGCAACCTCTTCGGCCGCCGTTAAAGAGGCCGGACAGACATACTGACTTCCCCCGGATTTCCCGCTCAACCAGGGATATTTCGTCGCCATATCATACCACTCCCCCTCCGGAGGAATGATCTCAACCACCGGAAAGATCTCTCCATCAACGATCGCCACGGTCAACTCACGGCCTTCCACAAATTCCTCAATCAACAAATCACTGCTAATGGCCGCCGCATGCTCCATCGCCGCCATCACCTCGGATTCGTGCTTCACCACCCGAATCCCCACACTGGATCCTTCCCGCGGCGGCTTCACCACAAAAGGAACGGGCATGCCAGGGCGCTTCACCCCATCCGAGCAATCAACAATCTCGGAAGCAGGCGTCGGAACCCCGCTCTTCACAAAACACTCTTTGCTCAAATTCTTATCAAAGGCGACCCGACTACACTCCCTTCCCGCGCCCGTGTAAGGAATTCCGAGATCCTCCAAATACCCCTGCAAACCCCCGTCTTCACCGAAAGTCCCGTGAATGATGTTAAACACCAACCCCGTCCCATCGGGAATGACCGGCTGGGTATCAACGACCTCGACCGCCACCGCCTTGAGACCTTTTTCCTGCAATGCCTTTAAGACCGCTTTACCCGAAGCCAGCGAAACATCACGCTCCGCACCCGGACCTCCCATCAACACCGCAATCTGCATATCTCCATCGAGTTTCATCGTGCCCAGAATGTCTCTCGCAAACTCGCAACTTTCAATTTTCAAATCTCACATTTGAATACCCCTGCCTATGACTGACACCCCGCCCGCCCCATCCAAAGACCGCTTTCTCTATGGATCACTCTTCATCTACCTGATTTGCGTGGTTCTCATTTCACCCGCGCGATCCGATATCGACTTCATCCGCATGCCCGGATTTTGCCTCCTCCTCCTCGTCTTGCTGCAAGTCATCTTCCCTCAGTTTCGTTTTTCAAAAACGGCCAATTTCATTGCCGTGCCTTTCATCCTCGCCCTTCCATTCCTCAACTCCATAATCACCTCATGACCGCGCTGAAGACTCTCATTCTTAACCTTGCGGTTGCCGGATTGGCCCTCGCCGCCGAAAAGCCCAACATCGTCTTCGTCATCACCGACGACCAGGGCTACGGCGATCTCGCCTGCCACGGAAACCCAGTCATCAAGACCCCGAACATCGACAAACTCTATTCCGAGTCCACCGTTCTTACCGACTACCACGTCGCCCCGACCTGCTCCCCGACCCGCGCCGCTCTTCTCACCGGTCACTGGACCAACCGCACCGGCGTCTGGCACACCATCATGGGCCGTTCCATGCTCCGCGAAAACGAAGTCACCCTCGGCCAGCATTTCGCGAAAGACTACACCACCGGCATGTTCGGTAAATGGCACCTCGGCGACAACTACCCCTACCGCCCCGAAGACCGCGGATTCGAAGAAGTCTATCGCCACGGCGGCGGCGGGGTCGGCCAAACTCCCGACCTCTGGGACAATTCCTACTTCGACGGTTCCTACTTCCACAACGGCAAGATCGTTCCCGCCAAAGGCTTTTGCACCGATGTCTTCTTCAACGCCGCCCACGACTTCATTAAAAAATCCGCCGCTGCCCAAGAGCCCTTCCTCGCTTACATCTCGACCAACGCCCCCCACGGCCCCCTCCATTGTCCTCAAAAATACTTGGACATGTATCAGGACCAAACAGACGGGATCGCCGCCTTCTTCGGCATGATCACCAACATCGATGACAACATCGGCGCCACCCGCAAGCTCATCGCCGACCTCGGCATCGCTGACAACACCCTCTTCATCTTCACTACCGACAACGGCACCGCTTCCGGAGCCGGCGTTTTCAATGCAGGCATGAAGGGCAACAAGGGCTCCCCATACGATGGCGGCCATCGCGTCCCCTTTTTCATCCACTGGCCTGCCGCCGGGCTCAACAAACACGTCGAATACAACGAACTCTGCCACGCCGTCGATATCGTCCCCACCCTCCTCGACGCCTGCAAGGTCGAAAACACCGCAGAGGTGAAATTCGACGGTTGGCCCCTCCTCAGAATCTTCAATCCAAAGATCAAACACGACCAAGTTGACCGCTTCCTCGTCACCGACTCCCAACGCGTCGTCGATCCCATCAAATGGCGTCAATCCGCCGTCATGTCCCAGCAATACCGCCTCATCAACGGAAAGGAACTCTACGACATCAAAGCCGATCCCGGTCAGAAAAAAGACATCGCCAAAACCAACCCCGATCAGATCGCCAAGATGCGCGACTTCTACGACAAATGGTGGGCTGATATCTCCCCCACCTTCTCCCAAACCACCGAAATCTACCTCGGTCACCCCGACCACCCCGTCGTCGCCATGACCGGACACGATTGGATCGGTGAAATCTTCCCCGCTTGGCACCAAGGCTCCATCCGCAACCTCGAGGCCAGCGCCAAAAAAGTCGACGGACTCAGTCACTGGGCCGTCAAGGTCATCACCCCCGGAACCTACGAGATCGCGGCCCGCCGCTGGCCCACCGAAGCCAATCACGCCATCAACGCCGCCCTCCCGGCAGGCGCAGACGTTCCCGGAGCCAGCAAAGCCTTCCGCACCACTCCCGGCAAAGCCCTCGGCACCCAAAAAGCCATTCTCCGGATCGACGGCAAGGACCTCGAAAGTAAACCCGTAACTCCCGACGACACCGTCATCATCTTCACCGTCGAACTTTCCGAAGGCTCACACGAACTCTCGCCTTACTTTGAATTGGAGAATTCCTTCCTCGGTGCCTACTACTGCACCGCCACCAAGAAATAGGACAATCAAAAAAAACCGGCAATCCAATCAACGACACATGCTCGCCTTCTCCACCTGTTGGAACAACGCCCGCCACACTGATGGCGAGGCCATGATCGATGAGATCCTCGATCTCGGCTTCAGCACCCTCGAACTCTCCCACGGCATGACCGTGACCAAGCTCCCGGGCATTCAGCGGGCCTTCGATGCCGGGAAATTTAAATGTGTGGGTGTTCACAACTACTTCCCCTCGCCCACCGAGGTCATGATCGACGCACCCGACGCCTACGAATTCTCCTCGGACAATCCCACCGAGCGAAATCGCGCCTTCAAGGAGACACTCAAGACCCTCGAAATGGCCGAGCGCTTCCAAGCCGAATACGTCGTCCTCCACATGGGCTCGGTGCCCACCATGCCCCACAAGAAATGGACCGGAGCCCTCACCAACCGACTTGCCGCCGGCGAACAACTCACCGACCAATACGCCGACGATAAACTCGAGTGCGTGAAAAAACGCGAAAAGGCCGGACCCAAGTATTTCCAGCGCGCCATCAAGACCCTCGAAGCACTCATCAAACCCGCCCAAAAAGCCGGGGTCGTTCTCGCCGTCGAGTCGCGCTCCAAATACGAAGATGTCCCCGACGAGCGCGAAATGCTCGCCCTCCAACAACACTTTAAGGACTGCCCTCAAATCGGCTACTGGCACGACTTTGGACACGTCGGCCTCAAGCACAACCTGGGCCTCCTCGACCATGCCGAGTGGCTCAAGAAAATGGAGCCCTACCTCATCGGAGCCCACCTCCACGATGTCCAATGGCCCAAGCGCGACCACCGCGTCCCCTTTACCGGAAGCCTCCCCTACGACGACCTCCTCAAGTATTTCAAACCCAACATGCCCTTCACCTGGGAACTTTCCCCAACCCGGGAGACGGAACAAATCCGGCAAGCCTCCACCGTTTGGCGACGCAAATACGGCTGGACAACCCACTAGCATGAACGGCCAAGAGAGCGTTTTGCTTCCAACCGACTTGTGCTCCTCATTTCCTCAATGAAATACGAAACACTTTGCCTTCAAGTCAAGCTGGACAGGCTCTCTTGCTTGATCTCAATCCACAGACTGAGAGACAGAATGATCGTCGTCGGGTGATCGCGTGATGAGCGCTTTCTTCCCGCTCGACCTTAATCAGTTCCTCGCCTATTCTTGCGCAGGACAATGCTGACCAAGAGCGATCGTTATGTAACCCGGCAAGTCTTGTCTGTCGCCATCTTTGCCGTCCTGATTCTGAGCGTCGTTCTCGTCCTCGGAAATATTTTCAAGGAAATCAACGACCTCCTCGTTCAGCGCAAGGTCGAAATCTCCTTCCTCGGCATCTTCATCGCCAAGCTCCTCCCGGTTTCTCTCGTCTTCACCATTCCCTGGGGCTTCCTCGTCGCCGTCCTCCTCGTCTTCGGTCGCCTCTCAGCCGACCAAGAAATCAATTCCTTTCGCAGCGCCGGATTGAGCCTCTACCGCATTGCCGCCCCCGTTCTTTTACTGGGACTATGCCTATCCGCATTCTGTTTCTGGATCAACGCCACCGTCTCACCCCGATCCAAGAACGAACTCAAGACCCTCCTCTACGACTCGTTTAAGGATGACCCCTGGCGACTCCTCGACCCCGGCGTCGTGCAGTCACGACTCAAAGGACAACAAATCTACATCCAGACCAAGAACGACGACAAAAGCCTGCAAGGCTTCCACGCTTACCAGATCGATACCGAGGACCACAACGCTCCGCCTCTCGGCTATCTCTATGCCAAGAAAGTTTCACCCTTGCGGGTCGACTCTAGCATCGATCAAATCGACCTCCGCCTCACCGGAGCCTACACTGAGGGCTCCTATAAAGAAGGCCTGCTCCCACAAGGCTTCATCGGAAAGATCGAACCCTGGATCCTCCCTCTCGAAGCGTCCAAAAAACGCACGCCCCGCCCATCCAGTCTCGACAATCAACAGATCCGGGAACTTCTCACCAACCCTCCTCCCGACCTCTCGCAGGCAAAACTCAACCAATTCGCCTTCGAAGGAATGAGGCGTTATTCCTTCTCGATGGCCCCTCTCGCCTTCGCCTTCATCGGCATTCCCCTCGCCCTCTCCGCCCGCCGAAAAAAAGCCTCATCGGGAGCCGGTCTGTCGCTCATCGTCGCCTTAGGCTACTTCCTCTTTTTCATCATCGCTGACGAAAACCAGGGAGATGACCTCGCCCTCTCGCAGGTCCTTCTTTGGCTTCCTAACATTCTTTGCCTCATCCTAGGGATTTTCCTCTTTCGCCGAGCCACCAACCGGGCGTAGATTCCAGACATGAAAGGAGCAATGGGGCGAAAGATTCGATCCGCCTATCGGAACTTTCAAACATGGGCCTCCACCAACCCGCTCAAGCTCTTTCCCCTGGGGAGCACTCTCCGTTCCTACAATCTCGCGGAAGGAAAATCCGACCTTCGGGCCGCACTCAATGTTGCCCTTCTCGCCGTGCCACAGGGCATGGCCTACGCCGCCATTGCCGAAATCCCCATTCTCTACGGCATCATCTGCTCAGCCATCGCTGCCATCATCGCCCCCCTCTTTGCCAGCTCACGACACACCATCCTCGGGCCGACCAATGCCACCTCACTCATGGTCTTCAGCTTCTTCGCCGGAGGAACCTATTCCATGTCCGAGAAACTGGGCCTCATGCCGCTTCTCGTCCTAATGGTCGGAATCATCTGCCTCATTGGAGCCATTCTGAAAGCCGCCGAACTGGTCCAATATATCAGCCAAAGCGTTCTCGTCGGATACATCACCGGCGCAGCCATCCTCATCATGATCAACCAGGGGAAACATCTCCTAGGCGTCAGTGAGATCGTGGAACCCGCCAACAACTTCTTCGGAATGTTCCGCGAGCTCATCGGAGCCCATGGAGCCTACCTTTGGCAACCCGCCATCCTCGGATCCGCAACCCTCCTCACCTACCTCGCACTCACCAAGTGGCTGAAGGCCCTTCCCAATTTTGCCCTCTCCCTCGCTCTTTCCTCTCTCCTTTCTGTCATCCTCTCCTCCTCCTCCTCCTGGGCCGCCGCCGTGCCGAACTTCGGCTCCTATTCGATAAGCGATCTCCAATTCCGTTTCCCTGTCGCTACCGAGGCCGGGATGCTCGCTGATGTTTCCACCCTCTTGGGAGTGGCCTTCGCCATCGCCTTCCTCGCCTCCCTTGAGAACACCGTCATGGCCAAATCCCTCGCCTCGCGAACCGGAAGTCGCCCCAAAATCAACCAAGATATGATGTCTGTCGGCATGGCCAACATCGCCTGCGCCTTCACCGCCGCCATGCCCGCCTCCGGCTCCCTCACCCGCTCCGCCCTCAACTACGAATCAGGGGCCCGCAGCGCCATGGCCTCCATCTTTGCCGGACTCATGTGTGGCATCGCCATCTTCGTCCTCGCCTTCATCATTCCCAACCCGGTCTCCTACATCCCAAAGTGCGCCCTCGCCGGACTCGTCGTCGGAGTCGCCGCCTCCCTGGTGAAAACCCGCAACATTCGAATCTGCCTCCGCTCCACCCCCGAAGATGCCGGAGTCCTTCTTCTCACCTTCCTCTGCGCCCTCATCTTCCAACTTTATGTCGCCATTTTTATCGGCGTCTCCCTCTCCATTTTCCTCTTCCTTCGCAAGGTCTCGAAACCCTACCTCGTAGAATATGAAATCTCCGAGCAAGGAGAGCTCCGTGAACTTGACGGCAAACAGAAGCGCCCCAATCCCGGCATTTCCATCGTCCACGTCGAAGGTTCCCTCTTCTTCGGAGCCGCCGAACTCTTTCAAACCCAAGTCCAGCGCCTCGTCACCGACCCCAACCTCAAGGTCATCATCCTGCGACTCAAAAACGCACGCCACCTCGATGCCACCAGCGTCATGGCGCTCCGCGAACTGATCCGTTTTGTCCGGTCCAAGGAACGACACCTCCTCATCTCCGGTGCCACCCGGGATGTCTACAAAGTCCTCAAAAGCTCAGGCGTCCTCCGCACCCTCCAGAAAGGCTGCCGTCGCGAAGAAGGCGAAACCAACCTCTTCTTCTACGCTCCCAGCAACCCCAACATCTCCACCCGCGACGCCCTCATCCGCGCCCAGCATCTCCTCGGAACCAAGAAGGCCGACCTTAAGATCTTCTACGATCCCGCCCACGATTCCAAACCCTAGACTTTCTCTCACTCGGGGTTAGAGTCCTCTCGTGTCCGATAACTTTGAAGAACGCGCCCGTGAAGCCCTCGCCAAACCACAAAACGTTGGTGAAATGCTCGACGCTGACTGCGTTGGCACCGTGGGCTCGCCTGACTGCGGCGACATGCTCCGGATGTGGTTGAAGTTCACCGAGAAGGATGGCAAAAAGGTCATCGACCGCGCTTCCTTCCAGGCCTTCGGCTGTCAAACCGCCATCGCCGTGGCCTCCATGGCCACCGAACTCCTCAAAGGCAAAACCCCCGAAGAAGCGCGCGCCCTTCAACCCAACGAACTCTCCGGAGCTCTCGGACCCCTTCCCCCCATGAAAATCCATTGCGGCCAACTTGTCGAAGAAGCCCTCAAAAGCGCTCTCGATGGCAAAGAAGCCCCTTCCAAACCAGCTGTCGAAACACTCAACTCACAGCTTCAAAAACCCAGCAGCGGCAGGATCAAGATCGTGCCTTTCCACGAGCGCGCTCCTTCCTAAGACAATTCTCCGCCCTTTTCTCCGGTAAAGGTAAATACTGCTCGGAACTATTGGAATTGCGGCGGGTGGAGCGCTCTGGTGGTGGAATAACCGGGAGCATGAACCCGTCGTCCTCAACAAACAGGAAAAGACCGAGATTGAAGAGAGAATCTACGAACCAGGCACGAAGAGTGAGATCTCGATGTAAATTGGCCTTTCGTATCCCTTTTTTCCCACCTAAGATCTTCGGTGATGGGCATCTTCGATAAACCACGCCTCAAGAGTTCTTCAGCAAGAGGACGTGATTCCGTTCCAGACGATCTTTGGACCAAGTGTCCCGATTGCGGAGAAATGATCCACACCCTCGACCTCAAGCAGAACCATCTCGTCTGCCCCAAGTGCACTCACCATTTCCTGATGGGAGCCTATGATCGCTTTCAACTCATCGCCGACGAGGGCACCTTTGAAGAAACCTCGAGGGAGTTGGTTTCCACCAATCCGCTGGGCTTCTCCAACTACAAAGAGAAGGTCGAGTTTCTCCGTGGCAAAACCGGACTCAACGACGCCGTTGTCACCGGGCGTCTTGAGATTGGCGGACATCCCGCGATGGCCGCAGTCATGGATTTTAAATTTTTCGCGGGCTCCATGGGGTCGGTGGTCGGTGAGAAAATCACCCGCGCCATCGAGACGGCCACACTTGAGAAACGAGCGATCCTGATCTTCTCTTCATCATCAGGCGCCCGCATGCAGGAAGGAATGCTTTCCCTGATGCAGATGGCCAAAACCTGCGGGGCTCTGGCGCTCCATTCGGAAGCAAAGCTCCCTTACATTTCAGTTTTCACCCACCCCACTACTGGTGGAGTGACCGCTTCATTTGCCACCATTGGCGATATCAACATCGCCGAGCCCAAGTGTATGATCGGATTCGCCGGCCCCCGTGTCGTGAAGGAAACGACTCACCAGGACCTCCCTCCGGGATTCCAAACTGCGGAGTTCATGCTCCAGCACGGCCTGGTCGACGCCATTGTTCATCGCCGCGACATGCGCAAGAAGCTGGCCACGATTTTGGGCTACGTGCTGCCCAAGTAAATTCAGGCGGATTCTGCCAATCCTCCCCATAAAAAAAGCGGCGAATTTCGCCGCTTTTTTGGGTGCACGGATTAGGACTTCCTAGACTTCGGCGTCGTAGCCTGGAATCAGAACCTCACGCGGCTTGGCTCCGTCTCCCGGACCGACAATGCCACGAGCTTCCAAAATATCGATCATGCGGGCAGCTCGGGTATAACCCAGCCTGAGACGACGCTGCAGGAGAGAGGTACTCGCCTTGCCTTCGACCCGGAGAACTTCAATGCAACGCTCGATCGCTTCCTCATCGGCATCAGACACTTCATCGTCTCCATCGTCTCCACTAGCACCACCACTCTCAATGACGCGCTGGATACGCTCCTCGAATTTCTGCTCACTTTGAGAAGAGCAGAACTTCACGATCGCCTCCACTTCGGCATCGGAAACAAAGGCACCTTGAGCCCGCTCGAGTTTGGCCTGACCTGGTGGCAGGAAGAGCATATCCCCTTTACCCACCAGCTTCTCAGCGCCTTTGCTATCAAGAATAACGCGGCTATCGAGTGAAGAGGAAACCTGGAAAGCAATCCGACTCGGAATATTGGCCTTGATAATACCCGTGACAACATCAGCACGCGGAGTCTGCGTCGCCACAATCAGGTGAATTCCAGCGGCACGCGCCTTTTGGGCAATCCGGGCAATACAGCCCTCGATTTCAGCCGGAGCGGTCTGCATGAGGTCCGCAAGCTCGTCGATAATGATCACGATGTATGGGAAGCGATCAGGAATTTCGTCATTCTCTTCTTCCTCTTCCTCGGCTGTGGCCATCGGTCCGATATCACCATCTTCGAAGGCCTTGGCCATCGACTCGACGGCTTCTTCATCGACAATCTCATCGAGATCTTTCTGCTCCTCTTCGGTAATGATCTCGGGTTCAGGGCGCACGCGGCCATTGAAGCTATCAAAGTTACGAACTCCGAGTTTCGCAAACATCTTGTAGCGCCGCTCCATCTCATTGACGCACCATTTCAGAGCCCCCACGACACGCTTGGGATCAGTCACCACCGGCACCACCAAGTGAGGCAGCTTGGCGTAGACCTGCATCTCAACCACCTTGGGGTCGATCATAATGAAGCGGAGTTCATCCGGACCGAACTTGTAGAGAATACTGGTAATAATGGAGTTGATACAGACCGACTTACCGGCACCGGTGGCACCTGCCACTAGGCAGTGAGGCATCGCGGCAAGGTCGCCAATCACGGTATTGCCGTAGACATCCTTACCCAACGCCAGTGGAATTTTACGCTTGGAACTGCGGAAAGCCTCGTCCTGCAAAAGTTCGCGCAGAGGAACAGCCACCTTTCGATCATTGGCAATTTCAATACCCACCGTGTCCTTACCTGGAATCGGAGCCAGAATATTAATCCGCTCCGCCTTGGTCGCGCGGGCCAGGTCAGCCTCAAGCTGGGTAATCCGGCTCACCCTGAGACCAACACTGGGGTAAATTTCGTATCGGGTGATGGTCGGACCACGGGTAATGTCACCGGCGGTCACCTCGACCCCGAAGGCCTTGCAGGTCTCGATGATGGTCGTCTGGGTCGCCAGCAACTCTTCGGAAAAATCTTCGGCGGGCTCTTCATTCTCGTCGTATTCCAGCAGGTCAAAACCAGGGAGTTCGTAGTTCTCAAATCCCTCCGTACTCAGGCCGGTATGAGAGGGCTTCTTCCGTTCAAAGGGACGGGCCCCCAACTCTGCTCTTGGAGTCCGGCGGGACGAGGCATCAATGATCTGAGGCGTTGGATTCGACTTCAATGGCAAAACAGCTTGCCCATTTTCTTCGATTTCCGATTCATCATTGATCGGAGAAAATTCAACAGCACGTGACCTCTGACGAGCACGTTTCTTGAGAGGTTCAAACGCCGCTGGGGCCGCTTTCCGCTCCGCCCGAAGTTCAAAAAATTCGGAAATTCTTTCGCGGGACCCTGACACTAAAGAGCGGACAAACGTCACCGGATGCCATCCCGTGAGCAAAATTAAACTCGCGAGATAAACCCATAACAGAACAACTGCCGATCCGATCGGCCCGAAAAGCCCCTTGAAAACATACCGACCCAGTCCCTCGCCGAGTGCTCCGCCAGCCCAACTGCCATGATCCGGTCCCAAGCTCCAGTCGAGAACATTAAAGAGCGCCGCACTCGCAAGCATCAGGCTGACAAAGCCCACCAAAGTGCGCAGCCCCAGGCGACTCTTAAACCAGGCGATCGCCACCCCGAGCCACACTGTGCCTGCCGCGATGAGATAGGCTGCGGCACCAAAGAGTCCCACAAAAACAAACGCAATCAAGGCTCCCACCGGTCCAATCAAATTTCGGGTCGGCCCATCCGCCTCACCCTCGGGAGCAAAACTCCCCAAAACCTTCCAGTCCACAAAGTCCACCGGAGTAAATCGCAAAAGGGAAACAAAGATCAGAATCCCACCTAAGATCAGGCCAATCCCAACCAGCTCCTGTCCACCTTCCCGCTCCAGCACCGCGTGCTGCATTCTCACCTTCTTTTGCTTGGCCATAATCAATGATGGAGAAAGGGGCTATCCCCCTGTAAGAGAACTCTCTCATAGACTCCGGTCAGGGGGCAAGAAGTAACTTACAGCGTTCTTCATAGTCAGGATTGACTAAATGAACCGCCTCCAGCGCCATTGTTCTCTTGAATTTCTTGAGCCAAATCAGCAGCCTTATTTCATGGAACCCATCACATTCTTCCCTCTCTATATGACCCGCGTTTGGGGAGGACGTTCGCTCGAAACTCGCTACTCACGCTCCCTGCCCGACTCCCAACCCTACGGAGAATCCTGGGAAATGAGCGACCGCGAACACGAGCAATCCATCGTCGATCAAGGCCCCTATGCTGGAAATTCACTCCACAATCTCTGGTCCAACCACCGTGAAGAGCTCTTTGGCACCGGGCTCACCGGGGCGCGATTCCCTCTCCTCATCAAAATTCTCGACGCCCGCGACGACCTCTCCATTCAAGTCCATCCCCCCCAGGAAATTGCCGCCGAACTCGACGGCGAACCTAAGACCGAGATGTGGTATATCGTGGATTGCGATCCCAACGCCCAACTTTACGTCGGATTCAAAGAAGGAGTGACCCGCGATGAGTTCGGTGCCGCTCTTATCGATGGCACCGTCGCCAACAAAGTTCACGCCATCACTCCCCGCCCCGGTGAATCCATCTTCATTCCCTCCGGTCGACTCCACGCGATTGGTGCCGGATTCCTCATCTACGAAATCCAACAGAATTCCGACACCACCTACCGTGTCTTCGATTGGAATCGCCTCGGCCTCGACGGACAAGCACGGGAACTCCATCTCGAAAAGTCGATGAGATCCATCGACTTCGACGACATCGAGCCCGGGATGGACCAGCCCAACGGGCCGGTCATCGCGAAATGCGAACACTTCGTTGTCGAAGAACACGAAGTATCAGCCGGCTCCTCGATTTCCAATCCCGGTGACCAATTTTCGATTCTGACGGTCGTCTCCGGACAACTTACCTCCAAGGAAGGTCGCAACTTCAAGGCCGGCGACTTCCTCTTGCTTCCGAGAGGCGCAAACGCTCTTCAAGCTTCCGAGGAATCCCGCGTCTTACGCACCTTCCTTCCTTAAAATCGAAGTCATCGCCGCCAGTGATTCCTGGGGAGCGAACGACACCATTCGCTAAAATTTCACATCCCGCAGAATGACGGGATGGTGATCGGCTCCCACCGGATCTCCGTTGGCCTCTACCTCCAACTTCCCGGCCTTCACTCCGGCCGTCGTGAAGAGGTGATCAATCCGGAGTCCTGAAACCAGCTCGGGCTTCCAGAGATTAAACGACAAGTGCTGCTCCGCGCCGCCGGGATCACGGAGAATCCCCGACTTCAGAAGAGTCTTGATGGCAGGATTGTTGGTCATCGCATTGAAGTCCCCCATCAAAATTACGGGCTCTTCCGAATGGGTCCGTTTTACGATTCGCGCAAGGATCAGCTCCGCTGCCTTTTCCCGGGACGGCTGGCTCTGATGATCCCAGTGTGTGTTATAAACATAGAGCGCCTTCCCATCCGTTGAAACAAATCTCGCCCAACTGCAAACCCGTGGAATTTGATTTCCCCACGACATACTTCCCGGGACCGAGGGAGTTTCCGAAAGCCAAAACGTTCCCTGCTCTTTCGGATCGGGCGTCCATTTTTTTGAATGATAAAAGATGGGTGAATACTCGCCCTTCTTCTTGCCATCATCGCGCCCCACTCCCATGAACTGAAAATCGGACATCGCGGCATCGATGAACACGAGCTGATGTTCCAAGGCTTCCTGCAGGCCAAAGATCTCCGCCTTGGATTCCTCGAGATATTTCACCACCGTCGCTTTGCGCGCATCCCAGGAACGCGTCCCTTTGTCACCGGAGGCCGCAAAACGGATATTATAAGTCACCAGATTGAATGGCTCGGCAGCTGTAAGGCCCGCCGAAAGCGCGAGCCCGCCAAGAAGGGAGAGAATCATTTTCATGAGAATCACCCTATCAGGACATTCCCCGGGATTAAAGACCCAAAAGCTTTCCTTTGAGTTCCTTGGCCCGATGCACCAAGTCACCTGACCCCACGAAGTTAATGTGCCCCATCTTGCGCCGCACCCCGGGATCACTCTTACCGTAGAGATGGAGTTTTGCCCCGTCGGTCGCAACGATCTCACCCGTATCGAGCTCAGGATTCCACATGTCGCCCAGCACATTGAGCATGACGCAGGCGCTCAGCATCTCAACCGATCCCAAGGGCAGTCCGCACACCGCCCGTAACTGCTGTTCAAACTGCGAAGTCACGCAACTATTCATCGTGAAATGCCCCGAATTATGAGGACGGGGCGCCATCTCGTTGACGATCACCCGCCCCGATTTCTCGACAAAAAATTCCACTGCGAGAAGTCCACGATAATCCAGCTTCTCGACCAATTCGAGCGCAATCGACTTGGCCTCAGACAGCGTCGCTTCCGAGACCCGGGCCGGCACGATCGTCAGATCAAGGATATGATGACGATGCTCATTCTCGGCAGGCGGGAAGGCCGCGCACCAGCCATCTTGGCCACGGGCAACCAACACCGAAATCTCACACTGAAAATCAATGAACCCTTCGAGCACCGAAGGCTGCCCGTCAACAGCCACCCAAGCATCGTCAAGCTGATCTGCCGCCGTCAATCTCACCTGCCCCTTGCCGTCATAACCAAAAGCAGCGGTCTTCAGAACACACTGGGGACCAATCTCGGCATAGGCTGATGTTAACATTTCCAACGAATCCACGAAGGCAAACGGCGCGCAGGGAATTCCATGTTCCCGCAGGAAGGATTTCTCCCGCGAACGATGCTGCGTGATTTCGATCGAACGGGCCGACGGATAGAGCGGGACGGCCGCCTCGACCTCACGAAGAGTCTCCCGCGGAATATTCTCAAATTCCACCGTCACAAAATCCACCGCTTCACAAAACTGGGTCCGCGCGTCGGGGTCCTCAAAACCTTTCTTGATCAGGACATCCGCCACTCCTTCAGTGGGCTCCGCTTCCGCAGTGCCGCTCCAAACAACGGTCCGGACTCCCATCCGCCGGGCATCCATACAAAGCATTCGGGCCAGCTGCCCGCCACCGAGAATTCCAAGTGTCATCACTTATGCCTGGGGAGGAAGAACTTTGGAAAGAACGGTATCGCGCTGATCATCACGAAATTTCTGGAGCTTCGCCGCCAGCTCTTCGTCGGCAATCGCCAAAATCGAAACCGCCGAAAGACCGGCATTGCCCGCTCCGGCTTCACCAATCGCAAAAGTCGCGACCGGAATCCCTTTCGGCATTTGCACAATCGAAAGTAACGAATCCATCCCGCTCAAGGCCCGTGACTGCACCGGCACTCCGAGCACCGGCAGAATGGTCATGGCCGCCACCATGCCCGGCAAGTGGGCGGCTCCGCCCGCTCCGGCAATAATCACCTTCAAGCCACGATCTCGGGCAGTCTTGGAATATTCCACCAGTAACTCCGGCGTCCGGTGGGCGCTCACCACCTTGGCCTCGTAGGGCACTCCAAATTGCTGAAGAACCTCAACGGCCTTCTCCATTGTCGGCCAATCGGAATCACTTCCCATGACCACACCTACCAGCGGCTGCTCTGAATCGCTCACCCCGCCAGTATCAGTCAGCTCACCTGATCTTGGCAAGACCCACCTCGCGCCATGATGGGATCCGCCAGAGAATGCAGGCGACCATCGTTCAGGCGATAGATCCAGCTGTGCACCTCTAAGGGTTGCCCCCTCTCCCACGCATCCTGCACAATCGTTGTCCGGCTCATATTCCGAGCCTGGGCCTCCACATTCAACTCACAGAGCCGGTCAAGCCGTTTACTATCCTCAAGCACGAACAATTCTTCATGATTCTGCTCCGCAATATCTCCAATCCCTTTGATCCAATTGTCAATCAAGCCGTGACGCTCACCATCCACCGCCGCGCGCACTCCGCCACAACCATAATGGCCGCACACAATGATGTGCTCCACCTTTAAGACCTCCACCGCGAATTGCACCACCGAGAGAATGTTCAAATCGGTCTGCACCACCACATTCGCAACATTCCGGTGCACAAAAACCTCCCCAGGTTGCAGCCCCGTAATCTGGTTCGCAGGCACCCGGCTATCAGAGCACCCCACCCATAAATACCGGGGCGACTGCTGCTCCGCCAGCGATTGAAAAAAATGAGGATCATTCTGCTCAATCGCATGAGCCCATTCCTCGTTTTTCTTAAAGAGATTCGGAAGCGTTTTCACGAACGCCACGATAGCAGGAAAATTACGTGGTCACAAGCCCACCTTACTGATTAAAACCTAAGCATGGACTCGCTCTTCACCCCGGAAGAATCACCGTCCTATACCCCTGCCTTCGACCCAAAGTCTCCCCTCGCTGCCCGCATGAGGCCGCAATCGCTCGCCGAAATCGCGGGACAACAACACATCCTGGCCGAGGGAAAACTCCTCCGGCGCGCCATCGAGGCTGACCGATTCACTTCGCTCATCTTCTACGGCCCTCCCGGGACGGGAAAGACCACCCTCGCCAATGTCATCGCCCGCACCACCGGCTCACGCTTCGAGTCCCTCAACGGAGTCGAATCCAACGTCGCCGAAATTCGCGCGAAAATCGAAACGGCCCGCACTTTCCAAACCCTGCGCGATCAGACCACGGTCCTCTTCATCGACGAAATCCACCGCTTTAACAAAGCCCAGCAGGACACCCTCCTTCCCCACCTCGAGCGGGGCACCGTCCGCTTCATCGGAGCCACCACCCACAATCCCTATTTCTACATCAACTCCCCCCTCGTCTCCCGCTCCCAAGTTTTCCAACTTGAGCCCGTGGCCACCGACGACCTCATTCCCTTGTTGGAAAGAGCGATCCACGATAAAGAACGCGGCTTCGGGAAGATGTCCATCGAGGCCCATCCCGAAGCCCTTCGACACCTCGCCGAAAAGGCCGACGGCGACGCCCGCAAAGCCCTCACCGCTCTCGAGCTGGCCATCCTCACCACTCCGCCTGTCGACGGCACCGTGATCCTCGATCTCGCCATCGCCGCTGAATCCATCCAGCAAAAAGCGGTCCTTTACGACTCCGATGGCGATCAACACTACGACACCATCTCCGCTTTCATCAAATCCATCCGGGGGTCCGATCCCGATGCCGCCCTCTACTGGCTCGCCAAAATGCTGCACGCTGGAGAAGACCCCCGCTTCATTGCCCGGAGACTCGTCATTTCAGCATCCGAAGACATTGGCCTCGCCGATTCCTCCGCCCTCCAAATCGCCATCGCGGCCCAACAGGCTTTCGAATTTCTAGGCATGCCCGAGGGACGAATCCCGCTCGCCCATGCCACCGTCCACCTCGCGACGGCCCCAAAATCAAACTCGGCCTACGCCGCCCTTGGCGCCGCCCAAGCGGACATCGAAAACGGCGCCACCCTCCAAGTCCCCGAGCACCTCCGCACCCGCTTTCGCAAAAAGCTGGCTGAGGAATCCGGGGCCGACAAAGCCGCCATGCACTATCTTTACTCCCACGACTACGAAGGCAATTTCACCCCCCAAGCCTACCTCCCCCAAGGCCGCACCTACTACACTCCCACCCCCAACGGGATGGAACTCCGCATCAAGGAACGCCTCGACCACTGGCGTAGTCAGTTTGAAGTCCAAGGCTAAAATCACTCGCGGTTCAGCTCATCCTGAAGCTGCTGCATCATTCTCCTCATATCATCGAGTTCCCCCTGCATCCGCTCGCGACGACTATCTAGCGCTGGTCGTCTCGCCGCCATCGGAGGACGTTCAAGCAACGGCTGAGGCTTCTCCTCAATGATCTTCGCAAGATCATCACCAGGGAGAATCAGGGTGCTAATCCGGCCTTCTCGGGCAATCACCATCCCCACGATTCGACCATCGAGATCGACCACCGGCAACCCGGAATCGCTCGCCTCGAGCTCCATATCTGACTGAATAACGTTGGCAAAGTTCCCACGGACCTGACTGCGCGTTCCACTCATCCTATCCATTTCTTCAAGCTGATCTGACCTCCGTTCATTAATTTCACGTCCTTGGAGCGTCGGCGTCACCGAGAGTTCCTGCTCACCACGAATCAATCTTATTTCTGGCTTTTCGCCATTTTCGAGACGGCGAAGACGGTTCGACAGCTCAAAAAAACCCTTCACCTCTTCGCCTGAAATCATCGTAATAACATCGCCCGCGACAATCCCAACTTCATCCGCCGCTGAATCACGGACGACCGCTTCGACTCTCACGCCCTTACCAACTGCCTGAGGATCCATTTGGATCCCCAGAAAACCCTGATCCTCCGTTCGCAGACTCCGCTCCTGCACACTCAGCACCCCCATCGCGTGGGCTTCACCATCCGGAAGGACGGCTATTAGGAAAGTCCCTTCGGCAAGCTGCGAGGCATCCGCCCATTTCGCTGCCGGTGCTGTTAAATTAGGCACATTTAAGACAACAAGATCGTGCTCTGGATAAACCCCTGCAATCGTGGCCCGCAATGACTGTCGGTCGGAATCAACTGTGTAAATGATTGCGTTGACCACGACCTCACTCGCTTTTGCCAAAAGTCGACCCTCTCCAATTGAGATTCCGTAGGCGAGACGCTGGCGTCCGGTATAAATTGGAAACACCACGTCTTTTGCCTCATCATTAACGGCGCGCAGTGTCTTGAAAATAGTCTCGGCTTGCTCGGTGGTCGCCTCCCGGTCAGCGACCGGAATTTTGGGCGGCATAAGTTGAGCCGAGAGCGCTGCAGTCAGTAGACTTGTCGTAAGTAAAAATGTGTTCATCGTTCTAGCGGCGGTAAGTTTTGGAGATCTCTCCCAGGCTTCCGAGGGTCACGGTTTTGGGTTCCTCTTTTTCGTTGCGGTATATCATCACCGAAACTTTCTCTCCGGCCTGATAGTCGGCGAAAATATTGCCCAATCTATCGGGGTCCGAAATTTCCAGATTGGCGACTTCCACCACCAGATCGCCTGTTCGAATTCCCGCCGAAAAAGCCGGGCTGCCCTCCCGGGCCTCCTTGACCCGCATCCCGCCTTCCTCAGACTCCAAAAGAAGTCCCAACACAGGACGGTTGGGATCGCGTCCATTTGCGCCCAATTTCCCCCAGGCTTTTCCGGCCAGGATCTTTTTCCAGGAACTCTTGAATCCCGTCACGCCAGCGTGGTTATTGACCTGACGGTCCGGGGCAATGTGCGAATGAATGCCAATCACCCGTCCATCGAGATCAAACAAAGGGCCACCGCTGTCTCCCCCAATCAAGGTGCAGTCCGTGGTCAAAAACTCTAAATCACCCTTGGTCATAATCCGACCAAATCGCACCGGCGGGCGACGGGTCGGGTCGTAGCCCTTGGGATGCCCCATCGCGACCACGAAATCACCGACTTCCAAGGCCGAAGAATCGCCCACCTCAGCAAAGGGCCAGGGTCCCTCGCCGATCAACTTCACCATCGCGGCATCCCGATTGTAGTTCGCCCCGAGCACCATGGCCTTCGCTTGGCTCCCGTTCGGGAAAATCACCGTCAGTTCACGACTGCCCTCAACGACATGCGCTGCCGTCAAAATTAATCCGTCCGCAGAAACAATGACCCCGCTCCCCGATGCCCCCAGCTCCGGAGCAACCAGTGAAACAGTGCAATCCGTGCGGGTCTCGACGACTGATTTCACACGCGCTTCTAGTTCCCTGAGATCTCCCAGGCTTTCAACCTTGGGAACCGCCCACAACGTTCCTGAGAACGCAATTGCAAGAATGGTGATGAGTCTTTTCATGATTTCCTACCTAGATACCGATTGATAAGAGTCGCTTTGTTTGGAAAAAATTCAATCTGTCGCTTTGTGAATAAATGAGGCCTTGGACTCTCCTCAACAGAAAGTAAGGTTTCCCCAGCAACCATGGCATCCGACAAATCGGCCAAGAAAAAGGCCACAACGAAAAATAAATCCTCCAAAACTGTCGAGAAATCCCCCTTTCGAGCCCGGTCGTTTTTCCTTCTTCCCTTCTCACTCGTAGCTTGGCTCACCAAGGGCCTGCCGGGCTGGATCAAATGGCCGACCCGCGCGGGGCTCTCTTTGGGCATCCTTGGAGCCATCTTAGGCTGTTTCATTTCCATCATCTACTTCGCCCTCGCCTGCACCTACGACCTCAAAGAAGTCGAAATCATGCCCGCGCGAACCGAAATCCTCGATCGCAACGGTCATATTTTGAAGAATACTCAGGGCCGTGAGATCGGATACCTCCACGGCAAAAACCGCCTCATCGTCAACTACGACGAAGTCTCCCCCTTCTTCGTCAATGCTCTCATTGCCCAAGAAGACGCCCGCTTTCGCAACCACGGCGCGGTCGATTTCCGTTCATTTGGCCGTGTTGCTTACCGGGCCATGACCCGCGGCAAGCTCGAAGGTGGTGGCACCATCAGCATGCAGCTCGCCCGCAATAGCTACGACCTCAAGAAACCCGGCGAAAGCCTGATTCGCGGCATTCACCGCAAGGTTCTCGAAACCTTCATCGCCGTCCGAATTGAGTCAAATTTCGAAAAGGACGAGATTCTCCAACACTACATGAACCGCATTTTCTGGGGCGGTTCCATTCGCGGCATCGAAGTGGCCTCGAAGACCTATCTCGATAAACCCGCCCAAGACCTCACGCTCTCCGACTCGGCCCTCCTCGCCGGAATCATCCGGGCTCCCAACCGATTCAACCCCTTTAAAGATCTCGAAAGCGCCACCGTCCAGCGGGACTGGGTCCTCACCAAGATGCTCGAGAACGGATTCATCACTGAAGACGACGCCGGAAAAGCCCGTGCCGATCCGCTGAACATCGCCACTGCGAACAAAAACCTTCTTGCCGGCAGCTATGCGCTCGATGCCATCCGGCGCGATCTCGACCGCATCCTCGAAGAAGAAAACATCCGCGATGGTGGCCTCAGTATCCAGACCACCCTCGATCCCAACATTCAAGAAATCGCCGAGAAATCGGTCGAGAACCGGCTCGCCCAAGTCGAACGAAGTCCGGGCTTCTCCCACCAGAAACGCGCCTCCTGGAATCGCATAGGCGATCCTTCCTACATTCAGGGAGCAGCCGTCGTCATCGACAACACCACCGGTGCGGTCCTCGCGGTGGTCGGTGGTCGCAATGCCACCGAATCTCAATTCAACAGAGCCCTCCAAGCCTCACGTCCTGTCGGCTCCATCTTCAAACCCTTCATGTTTCTGGCGGCCTTCGACAAAGGAATCAAACCCTACGACACCGTCAGCGACGCGCCCATTCGCCCCGGTGAAATTCCCGGCGTGACCGGTGACTGGTCCCCACTCAATTCGGATGGCAAATACTATGCCGAGATCCCGGTCTCCAGAGCGCTCATCGACTCCCGAAACACCTCGTCAGTTCGCGTCGCGAGCGTCGCCGGATTTGATCGGGTCTTCTCCGTCGCCCGGTCTGCCGGATTCGACATCGACAAGATCGAGCGCGTCCATTCATCCTTCCTCGGCTCATGGGGAGCCACTCCCGAAGCTGTCGCAAGCGCCTACACCATTTTCCCCAACGGAGGAACCCGCTACCGCCCCTACTACATCCAGTCCATCAAGGATCGGGACGGGAACATTCTCTTCGAAAACGGACCCATTCCCTACCGCGCCACCGAGGCCGGCCCCGCGTGGGAAGTCTCCCGCCTCCTTGAGGAAGTCAATCAACAAGGCACCGGTCGCGCCGTTCGCTCAACCTATGGGTTCACCAAACCATCCGGCGGCAAAACCGGCACGACCAACGGACCCAACGATGCCTGGTTTGCGGGCTACACTTCCGCCCTAACCTGTGCCGTTTGGGTCGGCATGGATCACGGCGAGGTCATTATTAAAAATGGCTCCGGTGCCAGCCTCGCCCTGCCAATCTGGGCCGACATCATGAAAGCCGCAGACCGGCTCCCCGGATATAAAAATGGCCCCATCGCTCCCGGACGAGCCGTCTTAGTCCGCCCCGTTGAAGAGAACATCCCCAGAGCCGTTCCTGTCGATGACATCCCCAGAGCCATTCCTGTCGACGACATCCCGGAAGCTCTCCCCGTCGATTAGAATTTCGAAGCCCTCGCGATCACCATCCGCTCCTCGTCAATTCGGTCGTTCTCAGCATGAGCCCGAGGAACCGCTTGGTAAAAAGACGGAATCGTTGCGAAATCATGGAGTGATGGGTAAGGACAAATTCAGCGATCAAGTGACCTGGCTTTAAACTTCTTGGCGGTCCTCACATACTTTTCAGCCCAACTCTTGATGGCCCGCTGATCCTTCAAGTCGAGAGTCTTAACAACCTTGGCCGGGCTCCCCAGGACTAAAGATCCAGGAGGAATGATCATCCCCCCCGTCACGAGGGCATTCGCACCAATGATCGATCGCGCTCCAATCACTGCGCCGTCCAGGACACAGGACCCCATTCCGATCAGCACTTCGTCTTTGACGGTGCAGGCATGCAAAATCGCACTATGGCCAACCGTCACCAACTCACCCACATAGCAGCCGTAGTCGTCCGCCAAATGAATCACGGCATTATCTTGGACATTGCTCCGGGGACCGATCGTGATCTCGTTGAGATCGCCGCGAAGAGTCGCGTGATACCAGATGCTCGATTCCTCGCCGAGAGTCACCCGCCCAATCACATCGGCACTCGCCGCGACAAAAGCCGATTCCGGAATCTCCGGCCAAATTCCTTCAAATGGTTCGATTGCCATCGCTCGAGAATAGAAACAATTCCCCTTTCCGCAAGAGAACCCGCGAAATCCACTAGCAATCTCACAAAACTGGGGGAAGATTCAAAGATCAGCCGAGTTGCCAATAGCTCCAAATCTCTATGCGTGAATTTCTTATTGTCCTTGCCTGCGTCATCTTCGGAGTCGCCCTCCGGTCGTGCAGGACGATCACGCTGAGAAAAATCGGGGCCCTCACCTTCCTCGCAGCCTCATTCCTAACCTTTTATTTCCTCTGCGCCAGCATTGGCGCAGGCGTGATCGGAGTTGGCCTGTGGTTTCTTCTTCCTTGGATCGACCTCCTGACCCGTATCCGACCCCTGCGCTTCCCTCTCAGTAATCGCCTCCAACTGGTCAATACCCCGTCAGAAGACCACTTCCCCAACGCCGCCCGCCTCATTAGCGAGATCGAAGAAGCTGACTTCGATCACGTCATTGACAGCGGTTGGGACTGGACCGGCATGCAACAATATTTCCGCTTTTTCTGGCACCCCGAGGCCAAAGCCGTCGCCGCCGTATGTCTCTGTGAGCACGAACAAATCGCCTTCGCCTTCGTCACCCTAACCTCGACGACCCCCGATGGCCGGTCCATTCACACCACCAATTATCCCTTCTCGCCCACTCTCAAGCACGCCCCGGGCAATCATTGGTGCCACTTGCCCTGCGAAAAAAACCGCTTCGAACTCATTCTTGAAGATCACCGCAAACACCTCGCCAAGCTGAATCTCGAGCCCAAAGATCTCTTGATGCCCGATCCGGATACGCTCGTTTCCAAGGTCGAAAGCGAAATGCGACAACAAATCGATCACAACGTCGACTGCGGGCTCATTACCCTCACCGGAGACGGAAATTTTCGTTATTCCACGAAAGGACTTTTTTTTCTTTGGTTCCAATCGATGAGGGACATGATCCGACTCTGTTGAATCATGTCCCTCAGCGAACTCCTTTCCACCACCAACGAGACGCCGCTTGAGGCCGGTTTTGGCGGCCAAATTCAGAACGTCAAACAGAAGGAAACAAAGGGAGGGAAACCCTACCTCGAGTGGACCGTTGCTGACTCCACCGGCAACATCACCCTTAAGATCTGGAACAACCATCCCCAGTGGAACCTCGCCACGGAAGTTCCCCGGGAAACCCTCCTACACTTCTCGGGCGACTGGACGCAAAACCAATACGGCATCGACGGACGCACCTGGAAATTTCGCAAACTCACCGAGGACGAACGTCGTGACTTCCTTGCCGGAGATCCCGAAATCAGAGCCAAACAAAACGCCGATTGGGAGGACATTTGCGACCTCCTCTCACAGCTCTCCGACCCACGCCTCAAAGCGATTTGCGATGAGTTCGTCGACCAATTCGAAGATCGCTTCCGCCGCACCGCCGCGGCCCGGCGAAACCATCACGCCCGGCGCGGTGGTCTCGTGGAACACGTCGCCCAAATGATGCGCTCCGCCGATGCCATCTGCGGAGTCTACCCCTACCTCAACCACGACCTCATGATCGCGGGCGTCCTTTTCCACGACTGTGGAAAACTTTGGGAGAACACCTACCCGGAATCCGGCTTCAATCAGCTCCACCTCATGCACGGGGAAATGCTCGGCCACATCCCGCTGGGCATGGAACTCGTCAACAAACTCTGGCGCGACCTCCCGCTCGAAAAATGGCGCGAAGTCGAGCCCGCGAGCGAAGACGTTCGCCTGCACCTCCTCCACCTCATCGCCTCCCACCACGGGCAATACGACTTCGGTTCACCCACCCTCCCGCGCACTCCGGAGGCCCACGCCCTGCACTACATTGACAACCTCGATGCCAAACTCGAGATGATCAAAGATGCCTACGCCACCGCCAACGAAACCGCCCCCGGAATCTTCGAACGCCAGTTCCCCCTGCCCGCTCCGCTCGTCACCCCCTTGCCTCCAGTCGCCAGCGCCACCGCTCCCGAGATTCAGGAAACTCCTCAAGAACCCCGCGACCTCCTTTTCTAATCAGCCTCGGCACTCCCACGAGTTGACCGGAAGGCTTTTCAAAACGCCTGGACGTCCAACAAATGGCCACTGCCCAGACAGAATCGGAGACATCCTTAAGTCCTTCGAAGCGCTCGACGACAAATTGCGACATCCCCCACCTCCTCACAACCTGTGAAAACCGGAAGATCTAGCGCAGACACAGCTAAAATCACCCAAGTCATAAAGACGGTCTACCAGCGCATCATTTCCAAAATGAGATTCTGAAAAGCTCAGATAATATCATTCCCTCTCGTTCCAAAACGTTCGAGTATCTCGCAGTCCAATGAATTCATCCTCCCTTGTCGACAATCGCCCAACCCGTGGCTCGGTTGCGAACTTCCTGCGTGAAGAGATCAAGGAAGGCACCGAGCTATCCTTTGTCTCAGCTTACTTCACTGTCAATGCCTATGCCGCCCTGCGCTCGGAGTTAGAATCAGCCCACCATCTCCGCTTCCTATTCGGCGAGCCGACCTTCGTCACTGACATCGCCAAAAAACAAACCGCTCCCCCAGCCAAAATCCAATCGACTGGACTTTCCAGTGAGGCTCTCAAACTCAATGCCGAGGCCAGAGCCTGTGCCGAGTGGATCGAGAGCATAGTCGAAGTCCGCTCCATCGTGCGCCCCGGCTTCCTTCACGGAAAAGCCTACCACATCAAGAACCTCAACGCCTCCAGCGCCATCCTCGGCAGCTCTAACTTCACCGTCCCAGGGCTCGGGCTTCATCCTGATGGTGGGAACATCGAGTTGAACCTCGTCGTGACTGATGATCGCGACAAAAAAGAATTACTCTCTTGGTTCGACGAAGTCTGGAACGACGAATCGCTCACAAAGGACGTAAAACAGGAGGTCCTCACCTACCTGAGAAGAATCTACGATCATCACTCTCCTGAGTTCATTTATTTCCTAACCTTGTTTCACATCTTCGGCGAGGAACTTGAGCGTGCCGAAGGCGCAGAAGACTCTCTCCGTAAAACATCGCTCTTAGAATCAGGGATCTGGAGCAAACTCTTTTCGTTTCAGAAAGATGGTGTGAAGGGAATGCTGAACAAGCTTCGTGACTACGGCGGTTGCATCCTGGCTGACAGTGTGGGACTCGGTAAAACTTTCGAAGCTCTCGCCGTCATCAAGGCCTATCAGTCGCTCAATAAAAACGTCCTCGTTCTCTGCCCGAAAAAACTACGCCAGAACTGGGAAGTCTATCGGGCCGATCATCGCCTCTGCCCGATTCCCGAAGACAAGCTCGATTTCCGCTTAATGTCCCACACGGACCTTGGCCGCATCTCTGGTGAATCCGACGGTCGCACCCTGGCTGACTTCCGGTGGGAAGCCTACGACCTCATCGTGATCGACGAATCACACAACTTCCGGAACAATAGTATCGGGACACCCGACGAAGACGGAACCATCCGCCGCCCGCGCTATCAGGTCTTGATGGAAGACGTCATTCAGGCTGGTGGAAAAACGCAAGTCCTCCTCCTGTCCGCCACTCCGGTGAACAACAGTATCTCGGATCTCCGCAATCAGATTTCACTCATCGCAGGTGGAGACGTTGCTCGTGAGGAATCCCCACACTACGATCAGGTTTTCCACGAATCTCTCGGTGTCACGAGCTTGAAAGAAACCTGCCGACAAGCTCAGGTAAAGTTCACCAAATGGACCAAGAAAAAGCCTGAATTACGGAAGGCCAAAGATCTCATCCATGAACTCGGGAGTGATTTCTTCCGCCTCCTCGACGGTCTCTCAATCGCCCGATCCCGCAGTCAAATCAAACGCTACTACTCGCATGAGCTAGAAGATCTCGGAGGGTTCCCGGAGCGAAACCCACCCCAATCCGAATACCCACAAATCGATTCCAAAGGTGAGTTCCCGTCCTTTGAAAGGATCGATGATCTCATCGGCAACCTCTCTCTCAGCCTCTACCACCCGACCCATTCCCTAAAAGAAAATCTCCCGGAGGAAGTCAGATCTCAATATAATCATCAGATTGGTAACTTCACGCAGGAAGGCCGTGAGCGAATTCTCATCGCGATGATGAAGACCAATTTCCTCAAGCGCCTAGAAAGCTCCATTAGCTCATTCCGCGATACAATTGGACGCACCATCGAGAAAACAGATGGCCTAATTCAAAGAATCAACGACTTCCAAACACTCGATAACGCCAACGAGAAAAGCATGAAGGAGCCCGATGCCCGCGCCGGGCTCGACCTCCTCTTCGCCTACACCGAGAAAGAGCACGCCTTCACCCCTGCCGAAGTCGCCACCCTCATCGCCGCCATCGATGAGGTCAAAGTCCTCGACCCCGCCTGCGGCTCCGGCGCCTTCCCCATGGGCGTCCTCCACAAGCTCGTCTATATCCTCGGCAAGCTCGATCCCGACAACCAGCGCTGGAAGCAGACCCAGCTCGCCAAGCTCGACTCCGCCCCCATGCGCGAGCAGCTCGAAGCCGCCTTCGCCGACAACGCCGACGACTACGGCCGCAAGCTCTACCTCATCGAAAACTGCCTCTACGGCGTGGACATCCAGCCCATCGCCATCCAGATCACCAAGCTCCGCTTCTTCATCTCCCTCGTCTGCGACCAAAAGACCAACCGCAATAAAAAGGACAACCACGGCATCCTCCCGCTGCCCAATCTGGAAACCAAGTTCGTCGCCGCCGATACTCTCATCAGCCTGCCTGAGATGACCGAATTGCTGCTTGTCGCTCCTCGCGTCGGCGTCATCGAGAAGGAGATCGAATCCCTCTACCACAGCCACTTCTCCGAGCAGAACCGCACGAAGAAACTGGCCAATCAGCGCAAGGTCAAAACCCTCCGCCAGGAACTCGCCAAACTCCTCGCCGAAAGCCTCATGTCCCCGGCGAAATCCAAGCATGTGGCCGAATGGGATCCCTTCGACCCTCAATCTTCCGCCGACTTCTTCGATCCGCATTGGATGTTTGGGCGCACGCTCACGGAAGGTTTCGACATCATCATCGGCAATCCGCCCTACATCCAGATTCAAAAGTTTCCGAAAGCGCAAAAGGACAAGTGGATTGCGCAGAACTACCAGACCTACAAAGCCACGGGCGACATCTACTGTCTCTTCTACGAACGCGGTTCCCTGCTGCTCCGCCCCGGTGGTCACCTCTGCTATATCACCTCGAACAAATGGATGCGCGCTGGCTATGGCGAAGCCATGCGGAACTTCTTTGCCACCGAAGTGGACACCACTGCCGTCCTCGACTTTGGCATGGCGCAAAACTTCGGAGCCGCCACCACCTACACCTGCATCGTCCAAGCCGCACGGCAGCCAAGCCGCCACCGCACTTACTCCTGCTATGCCACGGATGACCGCGCTGCGATGGCGGAACCTGCCGAGTTCTTCGCCACTCATGCCGTGCTGCAAAAAGGCCTTTGCTCCGATCCCTGGGTCGTCATCGCCAAAGAACGCCAGCGCATCAAAACTCTCGTTGAAGAACAGGGGATCCCGCTGGGGAAATGGGACATCCAAATCAACTACGGCATAAAGACGGGTTTCAACGACGCTTTCTACCTCACCACCGAGCAACGCAACGCCTTCATCGCCGAAGACCCGCTGTGCGAAAAACATTTGGTTCCGCTTTTGCGTGGTCGCTACGTTTCGCGCTACGCCACCGATTGGGATGGGACGTGGATGATCGCCACGTTCCCCGCGCTAGGCTACGCTGAGGCGAAAATCCCAAAGCCCATCATCCGACATCTAAAATCCCACCGCGCCGCACTGGAACCCAAGCCACGCAATTGGACAGAAGCACGGTGGGATGGTCGCAAGGCTGGCCCCTATCAATGGTATGAGGTTCAGGATGTCATCGGGTATCACAAGGAGTTTCTAAAACCGAAGATCATCTACCAAGAGATCGCGGTAACTCTGCCATTCTATTTCGATACGTCAGAAACACTGCACATCGACACGACGTGCTTCATGGTGACTTCTGACACGGAACATCTACCGCATTTGATGGCGGTGCTTAATTCCTCGTTGTTCCGCTGCTGCTTCAAAGGAAATTTTCCCGAGTATTCAGGCAACGCAAGTCGAGTGAAGAAAATCTTCATGGATAAAATCCCCGTGAAGAAGCCGACCGCCGGACAAGCCGAGCTGTTTGAAAAACTCGTCTCCCTGGTCCAACTCGCCAAGCGCATCGGCGAAGACACCCCCGCCAGCTTCCTCGAAGACCTCATCGACGCCTGCGTGATGGAGTGTTACTTCCGCGAGCACATGGCGGAGCGCGACCTGCTCTTTCACGACGACTTGGCCCAAATCCTAGAGGAATCTCACACGAAGGCACGAAGGCACGAAGGGGGAAAAGGAAAAGAGATTATTTTCGATTCTGAAAATCTCCGTGTCTCCGCATCTCCGCGTGAAAATTCTTCTGAAGTCTCCTCTGAAACCCTTCGTGCCTTCGTGGCTTCGTGTGAGACCCACCCCATCCGCAACCGCCTCCTGCGCCTCACCACCGCCAGCCCCGACCTCCTCGCCGTCATCAAACAGGAGGGGAAGGTATGAAGGACTCACACGAAGGCACGAAGCCACGAAGGAATGTGGAGGAGCTTTCCGCCATTGTGGTGGATTGCGCTTACAAACTCCACGTGGAGGCTGGGCCGGGGTTATTGGAGACGGTTTATGAGGTGGTGCTTGCAAAAATGTTGGAGAACCAAGGACTGCGGGTAAGGCGGCAGGTGCCCGTTCCGATTGCCTTGATGGGGCTAAAGTTCGACGAAGGTTTTCGTGCGGACCTGATTGTTGAAGACCTACTGTTGATCGAATTAAAGTCCGTCGAAAACCTCGCTTCCGTTCACTCGAAGCAGGTTCTCACCTACCTGCGTTTGCTGCACCTGCCACTCGGCCTGCTCATCAACTTCGGGGCAGCGACTTTTAAGGAGGGCTGCAAACGGATCGTGAATGGCCCACAATCCTTCGTGTCTTCGTGCCTTCGTGTGAACCAAAATCAAGAGGACGTCGCCCTATGAGCAACGAAATCACACCCTTTGAGCAAATCCGCCGGACGAACCCGGCGGGCAATGAATTCTGGTCCAGCCGCGACTTTGCCCGCGTGCTCGGCTACGTGAATTACCGCCATTTCCAGGCAGTCATCGAGAAGGCCCGCACCGCCTGTTTCAACAGCGGCCAGCGGGTGGAAGACCATTTCGTCGGGATCGACGAAATGGTCGAAATCGGCAGCGGTGCCCAGCGTGCCATCCCGACCGTGATGATGTCGCGTTACGCCTGCTACCTCGTCATCCAAAACGCCGATCCTTCCAAGGAAATCGTGGCCCAAGGGCAGACGTATTTTGCCATCCAGACGCGACGGCAGGAATTGAGCGACGAGGAGATGGAAGCGCAACGCCGCCTCGCCATCCGGTCCGAACTGCGGCAGCACAACACCCAACTCGCCGACGCGGCCAAGGACGCGGGAGTGATCGAACCGCGCGACTACGCCATTTTCCAAAACCACGGCTACATGGGGCTCTACAACGGGCTCGGAGCACAGGACATCCATGCCCGCAAAGGCTTGAAGCGCGGGGAGCAAATCCTCGACCACATGGGCAGCACCGAACTGGCCGCGAACTTGTTCCGAGCCACGCAGGCCGAAGACAAATTGCGTCGCGAGAAGATCACCGGCAAAGCCAAGGCCAACCGCGCCCACCGCGAAGTCGGAGCCAAAGTGCGCCAGACCATCAAGGAACTCGGCGGCACTATGCCGGAGAATTTACCCGCCGCCGAGAGCATCAAGAAGCTGGAGTCCAAAGCGAAGAAGGCGCTCAAGAAGCCGAAACCATGAGCCTCATCGACGCCTGCGTGATGGAGTGGGAGGAAAGGATGAAGGATGAAGGAAGAAGGAAGAAGGATGAAGTGGGGCAGCCTGTCCGGTGCTTTTTCATCCTTCATAATTCATCCTTCATCCTTCTCCCCCCGCCCCGACCTCCTCGCCGTCATCAAACAGGAGGGGAAGGTTTGAGTCGCCGACCCCGCTTCTTTGTTTTACCCTACAACCATGAGTCAAGCCGCTTCCAATCCCGCTCCAACCAATCCCGATTCTTTCCCCAACGGGGCGGAATGGGTGCGTGCTGATTTTCACCTCCATACCAACGCGGACCGGGAGTTCCAATACGGCGACGATCCCAACCTTTACGACAGCGCCTACGTGGACGCTCTGGACAAGGCAGGCATCCGCCTCGGCGTCATCACCAACCACAACAAGTTCGACTTTGATGAATTCAGAACTCTCCGCTCGACCGCCCACAAGCAAGGCATCGCCCTCCTGCCAGGTGTTGAATTGTCAGTGGGTGACGGAACCAACGGAATTCACACGCTCGTGGTGTTCTCCGATGCGTGGCTGGATGGTGGGCAGGATCACATCAACCCCTTCCTCACCGTGGCGTTCGAAGGGAAAACTCCGGCGCAATACGAGCAGGAAAACGGACGGTCCTCGCTCTCGCTGCTGGAGACGATCAAAAGACTGGAGGGATACCACCGGGATTTCTTTCTCGTCTTCGCCCACGTCGAACAGAACAGCGGACTGTGGGCCGAACTCGCCGGTGGGCGGATCGAGGAACTTGGAAGAAACGAGCTCTTCCGCCGCCGCACCCTGGGATTCCAGAAAGTGCGCACGCATGATGGCGCAGGCAGGGATAAGCCGTGCCGCACCAAAGTGCAGGCGTGGCTGAAAGACTGGTATCCCGCCGAACTCGAAGGCAGTGACCCGAAAGCGATCGATCAGATCGGCAAAGGAGATCCCTGCTTTCTCAAGCTGGGCGAACTTTCCTTTGAAGCCGTCAAGTTCGCCCTCGCCGACCCCGCCTCCCGCGTCGCCACCGACGTGCCGAAACGCACCGCTTCGCACATCCGCAGCCTCTATTTCGATGGGAGCATTCTCAACGGCCAGACGCTCCATTTTTCCCCGGAGATCAACACGCTCATCGGCATCCGGGGCAGCGGGAAGTCCTCCATCCTTGAAGCGATCCGCTACGTGCTGGACATCCCACGTGGCGACAAGGCCACCGACATCAAATACAAGGACGAGCTGATCAGGCACACCCTCGGCAGCGGAGGGAAAATCACGCTGGTGGCTCGTGACACCTATGGGCAGGATTTCACCCTCTCCCGCATCTTCCGCGAGTCGCCCAATGTTTATTTGGGAGGCAAGCTGCAACCGGGCGTTTCGATTCGCGAGACCGTTTTGCGGCGGCCGATCTACTTTGGCCAGAAAGACCTCTCCAGCACCGGCGATGGCTTTGAAAGCGATCTGGTCGAGAAGCTCGTCGGCGAAAAACTCCGTCCGCTCCGGGGCGAGATCGAGACCCAGCGCCAGCGCGTCCGCGATGCCGTCGCCCGGTTGCTGAAACTCAGCACCACCGCCGAACAGAAGCGCGAATACGAGACCCAGCTCGCCGACGCGAAATTCCGCCTCAAGAAATTCGAGGAATACGGCATCGCTCCCAAACTCCAGAAGCGGGTCGGATTCCAGCAGGACTCCGCCGCGCTCAAGCGCATCCGCGAGCGGGTGGCCAATTTCCTCAGCGGGTTAAGCGCCTTCCTGGCCGAGAACGAGGACGAACTACGCAACGCGCCGACCCACGCTTCGACGCAAAACGCCGCGTTCTTCGCCGCCTACTACGCCGAGTATGCACAGATCATCGCCCAAATCGATAGACTCAAGCAGGTCGAGAAGGATGCCACGGCCGCGGCGGGTCGTCTCGATGCGAAGCAGGCGGAATTTGAGGCGATGCGCCAGGGCCTTCAGGAGGAGTTTGCCCAGATCGAGCGCCAACTCGCCGCTGACTTGAAGCAAACGGGTGGCACGGCCATCCAGCCGGACGACTTCCTCCAGCAGCAACAGCGCAAGACGAAGGCGGAGCAGATGATTGAGGCCCTGACCAAGCAGGAGTCTCAAAAAGCCACCATCCGCAACTCCCTGCTCGAAGAACTGGACAAGCTCAACGAGCTTTGGCTCCGCGAGTTTAACGCCATCAAGGAAGAACTCGACCGTGTGAACGCCAACCACACTGCGCTCCAGATCGGGGCAGAGTTCAAGGGCGACAAGGAAGCGGCCATCG
>Ga0105051_10000651_pt1 | contig 48082 bp, 55 predicted proteins | sample FRY02_FD_78383 | JGI IMG/M metagenome (GOLD analysis project Ga0105051, IMG submission 78383) | Freshwater microbial communities from Lake Fryxell liftoff mats and glacier meltwater in Antarctica - FRY-02 (megahit assembly) | ecosystem: Environmental > Aquatic > Freshwater > Ice > Glacier... | reverse complement strand
TCAGGAAAGCGCGATCACTTCGAGCCGGAAGCCTCCGAGAAAATTCCTTCGCATGATTATGTCGGGCATTCTTGCAAAGGGGGAGGGACATATACGGTCCTGCCCCTCAAGTTTTTTTCAAAACTTGTCACGGGTGGCGGTACCATTCGGTGATGGGTCGGGTCAGGGTTTGAGGGGGGCAAGGCAAGAGGCGGTCTTTTTTTTCGCGCTCGAAGACAAGGGGAGCCTTGTCTTTGAGAAATCCGATGAGTTGATCCGGAGTGAGGATGGGGCGGATTTCGACGCGGTCGCCATGCTCGACGAATATCAGACGTTGTCCGGGCTTCAGACCGAGGGTTTTTCGAATCTCCTTCGGGATGACGACTTGGTATTTGGACGACAGAATCGCTGTTGTCATACGAAGTCAAATTCGGAGGAAATTGGATAAATAACAAACTCCAAAATATTCGGAAAGAGTTCTGGGCAGTCACCTAGGAAGGTGACAGCCCATTGCCCCATCTATCTTTTGTAAATCCCTGTCTCTGTGCTCTCTGTGAACTCTGTGGTAGATTTGCATTTTCCTATTTAGGTTCATACTCTTTCCTACCTTCTCGATCACCATGCGTATTCTTTCCGGCATCCAGCCTTCGGGCACTCTCCATCTTGGCAACTACTTCGGGATGATGAAACCGGCTATTGCCCTCCAGGAAAAGGGGGAGGCCCTCTATTTTATCGCCGATCTCCATGCTCTCACCACCGTGCAGGACGCGGCGGTCCTCCAAACAAATGTCCGCGAGGTGGCGGTTGATTTTCTGGCGTGTGGGCTCGATCCGGGCAAGGCTTGTTTTTTCCAGCAATCGCGGGTTCCCGCCGTCACCGAGCTGGCCTGGATTTTGAGCACTCTCACTCCCATGGGGTTGCTGGAGCGCTGCCATTCTTATAAGGACAAGCTGGCTAAGGGGCTGGCTCCCACCCATGGCCTCTTTGCCTATCCGGTTCTCATGGCGGCCGATATTCTCATTTACGACAGCGAGGTGGTGCCGGTGGGCAAGGACCAAAAACAACACATCGAAGTCGCCCGCGACCTGGTCTTGAAATTCAACGACACTTACGGCGAAACCCTCAAGTTGCCGGAGCCCAGCATCCAAGAGAATACCGCCGTGGTGCCCGGGTTGGATGGAGAAAAAATGAGCAAGAGTTATGGCAATACGATTGGGCTCTTCGAAGAGGAAAAAGCCCTCCGAAAAAAAATCATGAGCCTGAAGACCGACTCCGCTCCGGTGGAGGCCCCCAAACCGGTGGAAAATTCCACCATCTTGGGCCTCTACAAGTTGGTGGCCGGGGCAACCGAATACGCGCAAATGGAAGCGGACTTCCGGGTGGGCGGGGTTGGATATGGCGATTTCAAAAAGCGTCTTTTTGAGGCCGTTTGGGAGCATTTTGCTCCGATGCGCGAACGGAGGGAGGAAATTCTGACCGATCTGACTTATGTGGACACCGTTCTGGAAGCGGGCCGGAAAAAGGCCAACGCCATCGCCAACGGCGTCATGGCCCGCGTCCGCGCCGCGGTGGGGCTCTCTTGATTGCGAATTTCGGATTTGAGATTTCGGATTGATCGCGTCTCAGAGGCAGCGAGAGCCCGCTGCCCTCCACCCATTCGCTTACCACTTATAACCCGTCACCCGCAACTCTCATGACTTCATCTCCCCGCCACCCCTTTTTGAGTTATCTGCGCGTGGCCATTGCGGTGGCCTGGGTGGCCGTGATTGGCGTGGGGGTGTATTTGTTTCTCTTCCATCGCACGGAGACTCAGACCGAGTTGAGCCGGGCGATGTCGGTCTCTTGGTGGATGGCCTGGGGGATTTATCTGGTTTTGACAACACTGCGAGGGGTCATCCTCATGCCTTCCGCTCCGCTGGTTTTGCTCGGGACGGCTTTTTTGCCACCGCTGCCGCTCTTTGGTCTGACCCTCATCGGAGTGATGGTCTCGACCTCGGTGATTTACTGGTTTCCGACCTCCCTTCATCTGGAAGATCTCTTCGGCGACCGGCACCAGAAGGCGATGAGCCGTTTACGAACCTTACTGACAAAACGGCAATTGGCGGTGATCGCCGGATGGAGTTTTCTGCCCATAACGCCCACCGTCCTCATCATTTACGTCTGCGGGCTTCTCAAGGTGGATTTCAAAAAGACGCTTCTGGGGGTGGCCATCGGCTCCGGAGCCAATAGCGCCATCTATATCTTCCTTGGCGACTACCTCATGCGCCTCTTCGGTTGGAAATTCTGAGAAGTTTGGGCAGCGAGAGCCCGCTGCCCTCCATCGGTCGGGGCAGCGAGAGCCCGCTGCCCTCCACTTTCCCTCTTCACCTTCACTTTCCCTCGCGGCACAGCGCGCGTCACTCCCGCAGATCGCTTCGATCTTTGTACCAGAGGATGCCATGTTCGCGGAGGTTAATGACGAGGGCACGGAGGTTATTGGCGACTTCCTTGTTGGTGAGAAGCATGCCCAAAGCGCCGCGTCCGTTTTGGGCTTCTTTGAGAAGGTCGCGAACGTCTTTGAGGGTCTTTTGGAGTTCGTCGGCTGCCTTTTGGGCCGAAACAAAGGCGTCCTGCCCGCTGGCGATCGTGGTGCCCGCCTGGACGACAACGCCATCGATTTTCTTGGAGGCCTCGGCGAAGGAGGCACTGGTGGTATTGAGATTGGCGAGGGTGGCATTGAGGTCTGCCAGGGTGGACTCGTTGAGGATTTCCTTGTCGAGCTTGGCCGCGATATTATCGAGTTTCTGCACCACCGCTCGCACTTCGCCAATGATGGGGCCAGCTTCGTTGAAGAGGTCGGCCAGGCCGGTTTCTCCCTTGCCTTGGATGGTGGTGCCGGGCGGAATCGGCGGGGACTCTTTGGCGTCTTCGAGCAGATTAACCTGAACAAATTTGTCCCCAAGTAGCCCAGAACTTCCCACCGTGAACTCGCTCTTGCTGGGAATTTCCACGTTGTCGTAGATCTTCAGATTGACGTAAACGCCATTCATGTCGGGGAGGATGACGGGATTGTTTTCGACCAATCCGATTTTGGCTCCGGCCAATAAAACCGGGACATCTTTGAAGAGCCCGCTGGCATTGGGATATTCGACCCGGACGGTGTAATAATTGCGAAACCCATCACCCAAACGGCCAAAATAGACCACCAGCATGGCGACGGCGAATAATCCGAGAGCGGCAAAAATTCCCACCCGTATTTGTGTTCTTCTCTCGTCCGATATCATAAGCTTTTAATCATCCTCCTCTTCCGATCGCCCGTCCACAAAATCCCGAATCACTCGGTCTGAGGAGTCTTCCAAATCGGAGACGGTCCCGTGGAAATAGCATTTGCCTTCATCTAACAGGGCGACCCGATCGGCAATGTGTTTGCAACTGACCATGTCGTGGGTGACCACGATGGAGGTGACGGAAAGCTGCTTTTGTAATCGGCGAATCAATTTGTTGATGCTGTCAGAAACAATCGGATCCAGTCCGGCGGTGGGTTCATCGTAAAGGATCACCTGGGGAGGCGAAATGATGGCCCGGGCCAGGGCAACCCGCTTGCGCATCCCTCCGCTCAAATTGACCGGCATCTTGGTTTCATGGCCGCTCATGTTGACCATGGCCAGCGCCTCCGCCACTTTTTCCCGAATCACTTTCTCGTTGCGCTCGCCGCGTTCCCGGAGGGGGAAGGCGACATTATTTTGCACATTCATGGAGTCGAAGAGCGCTCCATCTTGAAACAACATGCCAATCTTCCGCCGAACCGGCTCCAAGGCCCGTTCTGATAATCGGGCCAGATCCTGTCCCTCGAACAGGATGCTGCCGGAGATCGGCTGCATCAGGCCGATGAGGTGACGGAGAAAGACGCTCTTGCCGCCGCCGCTTTTGCCCAACAAAACGAGGGTCTCGCCTTTGAAAATATCGATGGAGAACTTGCGGAGAATTTTTTGCCCGCGGATGGTTTGGACCAAATCCTGCACCGCAATGAGTGGTTCCCCCGCCATCAGACTTGTCCCGCCGGGAAGAGGATGTTGAGGAACATGGTGAGGAAGAAATTGGCAATGAGAATACAGAGCGAGCAAATGACGACGGATTCGGTGGTGGCTCGACCGACCCCAACCGCCCCATCTTGGGCTCGCAATCCCTCCCGGCAGCTGATGAAAACGATGATGATGCCAAAAGTGAACCCTTTGATCAGGGACATCATGATGTCGTAGACGTCGGTGAATTTTTGCAAATTCGCCAGGTAGTAGACGGCGTCGATATTGAGCACATAAACGGCCACGTAGTAGGCGGCCAGTGCTCCGCAGGCGGTGCATTCGACCACCAGGAGCGGCATGGAAATGAACATGGCCAGGGCCCGGGGCACGACCAGATAATCGACCGGATGTACGGCCAGGGCCCGCAAAGCGTCGATTTGCTGGGTGACCTTCATTGTCCCAATTTCGGCACTCATGGCGGCACCGACCCGGCCCGCCACCATCAAACCGGTCAGGACCGGACCCAATTCGCGGAAGAGGGAAATGGTCACGACCGGCCCGACGGCCGTTTCCATGTTCAAGCTGGCAAACTGAAAATAGGCCTGGGCGGTGAAGACCGCGCCGGTGAAGGCGCCGGTCACAATCACGACCAACTGGGAGCGGTACCCGATCTCGGCGATTTGATGCAAGACGAGCTTCCACCGGATGCGTCCGGCAAAGATGGAGGCGAAAGTTTCCCCGGCCAGCTCGGCCACCTGGCCAATGTGAGCAAAGAAGCCGGAAAAGAAATTTCCGAAAAACTGGGTGAAGGGCATCAACCTAAAAACGACAGTTGAGAGTTGATGGATGCTGGATGGGATTGAGCGGGCTACGCCGTTGTTGGGGGCTCAACTTCCGGCTGATAGGCATGATGGGCCGTGAGTTTCTCATTTTCTTTCACTCAACTATCAACTTCCGTTTTAGGATCAAGCCCTGGAGATATCGATCCGCTGGGTCTTCTTCTTTGAATCCACTTCGGGCGGCAATTGTCCCACGAATTTGGCTTCCAGGCCAACTTTGGAAAAGACCGCCTGCATCCCGGACACGGTCGGGGCTTCATCTCCGAATTCCATGTACACGATGTCGTGATTGGTATCCACCTTATAGCGCAGACCGGGAATGACGTCCAACTCCAGCGCCAGAGCCATCATCTTGTCGGGCCGGCGAACCCCGGCGGCATAGATTTCAAGGTCGATCATGCGTTCATCGTGCTCCGCCAGACGGCAAAATCAAGCCGTTTTGCGGGGCAGGATGGAAAAATTAATCCCGCTGATCGTGAGCATGGGTGATCCATGACCAAGGGATGGCGCCGTGACTGAGGATCCAATCGTTGAAGGTTTTCAAGGCCCAGCCTTCGCGGTCCACGAAACGGTGGTGGAGTTTTTCCACTTCAATTCGGCCGAGCAGGTAACTCATGGGGATGGTGGGGGCGCTGGTGTACCAATTGACGTCTCTGGTCGCACGAGCTTTGGTGAATTGGACGCCATCCATGAGGACTTTGGCCGCGCTGGCGTGCGTGAGCGAGCCATCGTGGAGTCCGCAATCGATGACGATTCGGTGGGCCCGCCAGAGGGCGTCGTGGAGGTGTTGGAGGCGGGCGAATTTGCCTTCGACCAACTTGTGTTCGATCGAGAGGTGCTCGCACCACATCGTCCAGCCTTCGTAGTAGATGGAATGACTGGCCAGGCGACGGAGTTTGCCCGGGTGGGTGTTTTGGATCGCAAACTGGAGGTGGTGGCCGGGGTAGGCTTCGTGCGCGCAGGTGAGGCCAAGGCCAAAATGTTGCCGGATCTCGGCCTGCTTCCGGTCCGTGCTTTTTTCGGTCAGGCTGAGGTCGTTGACCCAAAAGATGCCTTCGGTTTTGCGGGAGAACGGCTGGGGTCCCGTATAGGCTGCGGTGGGAAATTGGTGACGGAGGAAAGGCGGCGCCGGGAGCACTTTCAGTTTGTCGCCGCGGGGCAGAGTCATCAGCCCGAGGCTGTCGAGCCGGGTTTTGATGGTTTCGGTGACGTCGCAATATTCTTCGAGAAGCGGGCGGGCGGGCGTCCAGTCCTCCGCGGCCTGTTCGAGAAGAGCGCGGGCACTTTTGCCTCCCAGTTTGCTGGCTTCGCGCTCGAGGAGTTCCTGTAATTGGGCGACGAGGCGCAGGCCATTGGCCCGAGCCTCCGCAAGGGTAAGATCGAGCCCGAGGCGTTCGCGGATGAGGAACTCGAACCGCTGCGAGCCGATGCAGAATCCGTCTTCCGTGCCAGCCTTTTTCCGCGAGACGGCAGCGGCAAATCTGGTAAAGGCGCGAGCGGCTCCGGCGAGGAGTTTTTTGGTCTCGGCCGGCTGAGGAGAAAGCGGGAGCAACTCGGTTTCCAAACCGTTGAGGAAATCCACCGCGCCTTGGCAGGACTTTTCGTTCAGTTGGACCCAGAGCGGCACCGGACGGCGGACACACTCGGCCCCGGCGGCGAGAAAATCGGGCAGAGCCGCGAGGCGGGCTTCGATCGGGGGGAGGACGCGGCTGAGATCCTCGGCATGGCGGACGACGAGATCAAAGATCGATTCGACGGCGGCATCGCAATGAATCTGCGGGTTGGTCCGCCAGCGTTCCAGTTCGCGCGTCTCAAGCCGTCTGGTGCGGAGTTGGGAGAGGATCATCCGGCGGTCGAGCCAATCGTCCCGACGGAAGGCGGCCTCCGGCAAGGCCTCCAAGGCGGTCAGGGTTTGTTCGTCGAGAGCAATTTGCGCTTCGTGGGTGGGGACGTCGTTGGCTCCGAGGCGGCTGTGGAATTTTTCCAACCCGAGTCGGCTGGCCTCGTGGGGAAACCGTTCATGGGTTTCGGCCAAATAGGCGTCCACCAGCTTGTGAAAGGTTCGTACATGTCCGGCATCGGCCGCGGGTTGGGAATGGCGTGTTTTGCGGCTCACATTGAAGAGGGTTGAGGGGAAATGTTTCCTTCGCTGTCCACCGGGGCGAGAGCGACGGCTTCCATGGCATTGGCGAGGTCCCGCATGCGTCCGACCTCCTCCACGTTGGGGGCGCGGTCGGAGGTGGAGGATACGAGAGCGAGGAGCTCGGTCAATTTTGCCGTCAGCGTGGTGACGAATTGGGTTTTGAGCAGTCGCGGATGGAGGGTGCTGAGGCGGTCGAGGTAGTAGTCCATGATTTCGGGATGGGCGAGGATGCGGGCACGATCTTCGGAGTATTTGTCGGCGCAGCTGTTGGCTGCAAGTTGGAAGCCGCGCAGCCATCCACCCAGGCTGATCATGTGAGCCATTTGTTCATCATGAAGATCGATCATCGATTGTTCCACATCGCTCTGGGTGCGGATTAATTCCTCCCGCATGGCGACCCAATTCCGGTTGTCGCTGGCTTCAAAGAGACTCTTGCTCCGCATGGTCAGGCGGTCGCCGACGCCGAGGGCGCGGGACTGGCGGATGAGGGCCCGTCCGACGTCCTGAATGTCTTGGGGTCGTTCGGCCACGGTGAGCATAAATCCATCCGCGACGAGCGAGCCAAAGTGAAGCGCCGTTTGCAGGCGGTTGCCATAGCTGGCATCGCGCGGGTTGGCGGCGATGATGTCGAAGGCAATCGGTTGAAAAGTGCTGAAGTCTTTGAGCAAATTGGAAATCGAGGGGGTGGTGATGTCATTGACTCCCAATTCGTCGCGCATGTGTTGGTTGGACTCGGCCTCGAGTTCGCCCGTAAGGATCTCCGGCGTGTCTTTTGCAGGCTCGTTGTCGGCCGCCAGTGAGGTGGAGACGACCCCTACGGCGAGACAAAAGGAGATCACGCGTGCATTCATGCCTTGGGGAGTTGTAGCGGATTCCGGCTTCGAGGCAAAGAACTTGTCGAGGATTCCTTCCGGAGCTATTGGTGCCCGCATGATCATCGGCATCCCCAAGGAAATCAAAGAACAGGAATTTCGAGTCGCGATGCTGCCCTCCGCCGTATACCAGTTGACCAAGCATGGGCATCGGGTCGCGGTGGAAAAAGACGCCGGGGCCGGGGTCGGATTTTACGATCAGGATTATCTCACGGCCGGTGCGGAAATCCTCGCCACCCACGAAGAGGTCTTTGCGGTTGCCGATCTGATCGTCAAGGTGAAGGAACCCCTCGCTTCCGAATGCCAGTTGCTCCGCAAAGGCCAAATCCTCTTCACCTATTTGCATCTGGCCGCGAACAAGACGCTCACCGAGGCTCTCATGGCGACCGGGGCGACCTGCATTGCCTATGAGACGGTTGTGGTCAATCGGCGGCTCCCCTTGCTCGAACCCATGAGCGAGATCGCGGGACGCATGTCCGTGTTGGTGGGCGGATATTTCCTCGCCAAACACAATGGCGGTGGCGGGGTTTTGCTCGGCGGCGTGCCCGGAGTTCTGCCAGGCCGGGTCGTGGTCATCGGGGGCGGTTCCAGCGGAGTCAATGCCGCCCGCATGGCTACGGGATTGGGCGCGGATGTGACGATTTTGGAAGTGGATTTGGAACGGATGCGCTTCCTCGACATCACCATGCAAACGGCGCACACGCTTTTTTCCAGCGAAGCCAGCCTGGTGGATTTGCTCCCGACGGTGGACCTGCTCATTGGCGCTGTCCTCGTGCCCGGAGCCAAGGCGCCGAAACTGATCTCGCGTGAAATGCTGCGCAAGATGAAGCCGGGCAGCGTCCTCGTTGATATTGCCATCGACCAGGGAGGCTGCGCGGAAACCTCCCGTCCGACCACCCACCATGATCCGGTTTTTGTCGAAGAAGGCGTGACCCATTATTGTGTGGCCAATATGCCCGGGGCCTACGCCCGCACCGCCACCCAGGCGCTGACCAACGTCACCTACCGCTATATTGAAACCTTGGCCGATCACGGTCTGGAGGAAGCCCTTCGTCGCGAGCCCTGTCTCGTGGGCGGCGTCAATGTGATGGACGGCCAGGTCACCTGCCCGGCAGTGGCGGAGGCGTTGGGATTGCCCTATTCGCCGATTTTGGAAGTGAAATCCGCCTCCTGAGGGCATAGGGTCCTCCGTCATGACTCTCGAAGACCAGATCCTCGAAATTGGTGCCAAGGCCCGCCGAGCCTCGCGGGCGTTGGCCCTCCTTTCGACCGACCAAAAAAATGCCGCCCTCCTTGGCATGGCCGAGGCCATCGAGGCGCAGACGCCGGCCCTCCTCGCGGCTAATGCCCAAGACTTGGCCAGTGCGGAAGAAGATGTCCTCACCGAGGCCGCCATCGACCGCCTGCGTCTGACCGAGACCCGCATCGCCGCAATGGCGAACGGCATCCGCGAGGTGGCCGCGCTAGAAGATCCGGTCGGACAAATTATTTCCGGGTGGACCCGTCCCAACGGGATCGCCATTTCCAAGGTCCGCACACCCATTGGGGTGATCGGGATCATTTACGAATCGCGTCCCAATGTGACCAGCGATGCCGCCATCCTCTGCATCAAGACGAGCAATGCGGTCATTCTCCGTGGCGGATCGGAGTCGCTCCATTCCAATCTCGCCATCGCCGAGGCCCTCCAGGCCGGCGGGAGCGCCTGCGGGTTGCCGGAGAATGCCATCCAGCTCATTCCGACCAAGGACCGTGCCGCCGTCCGCCACATGGCGCAAATGGATCGCTTCATCGACCTGATTGTGCCGCGGGGCGGACACTCGCTGATTGAAGCCGTCGTCAGCCACGCCCGCATGCCGGTGATCAAACATTACCATGGCGTCTGCCACGTCTATGTGGATAAAGACGCCGACCTAGATATGGCCGTGCGGGTGGCGGTCAATGCCAAGTGCCAACGACCCGGCGTTTGCAATGCCATGGAGACCCTCCTCGTCCACCGCGATGTTTCCGAGGCCTTCTTGAAAAAAGCCGCGCCGGCCTTCAGCGAAAAAGCCGTCGAGATCCATACCGACGAACCAGCATTCTCTCAACTTTCAACCCTCAACTATCAACCTCTTCGCCCTGTCGAGGAGGCCGATTGGTCCACCGAATACCTTGACCTGATTCTCTCACTGGGCGTCGTCGATTCCCTCGACGAGGCTATTGCCCACATGGAAAAATACGGCTCCCATCACAGCGATGCCATCATCACGAAAGAGGCCGCCACCGCCGAGCGGTTTCTCAACGAGGTCGATTCAGCCACCGTCTATTGGAATGCTTCCACCCGCTTCAGCGACGGGGCAGAGTTCGGGTTCGGAGCCGAAATCGGCATCAGCACGGACAAACTTCACGCCCGCGGACCGATGGGTTTGGAGGAACTGACCACCTACAAATATCTCATCCGCGGCGAAGGCCAAATCCGGGAGTGACCGCCAGTGACAACCACACGGGTATTTTACGAAGGGCGGGTGCAGGGCGTGGGATTCCGCTGGACCACCCGCCGGATTGCCCAGGGGTATGATGTCTCGGGATTGGTGCGAAATTTGCCCGACGGCCGGGTCGAACTTCAAATCGCGGGCGACCCCGCAGAGGTTCGCGATTTTCTCAAAGAGATTCGCGAAAGCGCGCTTGCCGGACACATCAGCGCGGAACACACTGATATCATCGAACCGGACCCGCCCCTGCGCGGTTTTCAAATCCTGCCATGACCATCCCAGCCGTCACCATCTCCAACCTGACCAAGCTCTATCCCGTTCCGATGCGTCGGCAAAAGGTGGTCGCGGTCAAAGACCTCAACCTCGAAGTCCCGGAAGGCCAAGTTTACGGTCTCCTCGGCCCTAATGGCTCCGGCAAAAGCACCACCCTGAAGATTCTCCTTGGACTCGTGACGCCGACCCACGGGTCCTCGAAAATCTTCGGCGAAGACAGCCGCGATTACCGCAGCCATCGCGAAGTCGGTTTTTTGCCCGAGAATCCCTACTTTTACAAATACCTCACCGCCGTCGAGACGCTCCGGTTTTACGGAAAAATCTGCGGTCTCGGTGGGAAGAAACTCGAGTCCCGGATCGACGAATTGCTTGAACTGGTCAGCATGAAAGACGCCCGCAATCGTCGCGTAGGCGGATATTCCAAAGGCATGCTCCAGCGAATCGGGCTGGCTCAGGCGCTCATTCAAGACCCGCGCCTGCTCGTGCTCGACGAACCCACCGCCGGGGTGGATCCGCTTGGATCCCGCCAAATTAGAGACCTTATTTTGGAACTCAAGAGTCGGGGCAAAACCGTCCTCCTCACCTCCCATCTCCTCGAGCAAGTCCAGGAAGTCTGTGACCGGGTGGGCATCATGGCCCGAGGCGTCATGATGCGGGAAGGTTCCCTCGCAGACCTCGTCACGATCGAAGGCCAAACCGAATATTTGGTTGAAAATGCCCCGCCCGAATTGGCCGCAAAAATTTCCCAATTGGTGGAGGCCTCCGGAGCCAAGTTCCTCGAGGCCCGGAAACCTCAATTGACCCTCGAGCGGGTGTTCCTGGAGGCGGCCGAAGCGCACAATCAATCGTGAACTATTTCATCACAGGAACCGATACCGGGGTGGGAAAAACCTTTGTCACCGCCCTCTTGACCCGGGCCGGTCGCAAGGCCGGACTCGACACCATCGCGCTCAAGCCGATTTGCTGCGGGTCGCGCGAAGACGTCCATATCCTCCGCGCTGCCGCCGATGGTCAGATCCCAGCCGAAGAAATCAATCCCATGTTTTTCGAACTCCCCACCTCTCCCTTGGTGACGGGCAAAACGAAACGCGGACCGGTCGAGATCGAGCCCCTTGCCCCTTGGTTTCTCGCCCACCGGGGGCAAAGAAAATCCCTCCTCGTCGAAGGGGCCGGAGGTTGGCTCATGCCACTCTCCACCACCCGGACCATGGCCGACGTGGCCGTCCTTTTTCAATTGCCCGTTCTTGTCGTTGTGGCCAATCGCCTTGGCTGCCTCAACCACACTCTCCTCACCATCGAGAGCATCCGCGCCCGCGGACTCGAATGTGCCGGGCTCATTTTCAACAACCTGGCAAAATCGACGACCGTCGCCAGTAAGACCAACAAAGAGACCCTGCGTGAGGCCTGCGATGTCCCGATTCTTTTCGAGATTCTGCCCGGGCAACAAAGCGTCGAACTGGCCACGGCCTAGACCTAAAACTGCAGTTGAGAGTGGATCGATGATGGTTGATAGAAGGTCTCATCGTTGCTCCGCAGACAATGCAGCGGCGGCATCCGCCGTTGATTGGGGTTCGCCTTCCGGGGCTCATTTTCTTTTACTCGACTATCAATGGCCCGAAGCAGCAGACAAAACAAATCAAGTCGGGCGGTCTCGCATCGCTCGGCACTCAGCCAGCAACCTCCATTTTTAGGCTGAAGGGCCGCGATTCCACCTCCACTGCAAATGCCTGAGCTCGCCGAAGTCGAATATTTCCGCAAGCGCTGGAACCCCGGGTTGGGGAACCGAATCACCGAGGTGGAATCCCACCCCAAGGCGCGGGTTTTTCGCGGGAGCCACCCGAAGGATCTCGTCGCTACCCTCACCGGTTCGCGGTTGCTCGCCTCGGAAGCTCACGGCAAGCAAATGCTTTTCCGGTTCGATGGAGCCACCCTCGGCGTCCACTTGGGCATGACCGGGGAACTCCGCTGCGAAGGTCCAAAATTTGTGGCGGGGAAACATGATCATCTCGTCCTCTGGCAGAAATCTCGGGCCCTCGTTTTTTCCGATCCCCGGCTCTTTGGTCGCCTCCTCTTCCAGCCCGGAGCCGGCGATCCCGACTGGTGGATCGATCGGGCGCCCGGCGTGCTTTCCAAGGAGTTTTCCCTCTCCGCGATGGCCGCCTTCCTCCAGCGCCGCCGCCGAACGGCGATCAAATCGATTTTGCTCATGCAGGAGACGTTTCCAGGGGTGGGCAACTGGATGGCCGACGAAATCCTCTGGCAGGCCCGGATCGATCCCGCCACCCCGGGTGGAAAAATCGAAGACGTGGCGGGACTTAGGAAGACGACGCGTTCCGTCTGCCGGAAGGCGTTAAAGATCATCGGCACCGACTGGTCGGATCCTCCCACGAGTTGGCTTTTCTCCCATCGCTGGAAAGAGGGCGGATATTGTCCCCGCTGCGGATTGGAGCTGGCCCGCGACACGATCGGCGGACGAACAACCTGTTGGTGCGCGCATTGCCAGAAGGGATAGGCTCAGACATCCTGATCTCTAGAGAATCTGACCGGCCTCAACGTGGCCGGGGACGCTGACCCCGGTCCGTTGCGAACACAGTAATTTTTGTCTCACCCAGATTCATCATCTGCCCATCTTCCTCCGAAGGGGGCTCTCCCCGGAAGGCTGCTCCGCTGGCGGCAAAAGCCAATGGGTTGACGTGTGTTGCAATTGTGATACAATTTCCGCATGTCGCAATCCTCCGTGGTTCACGCTCGAATTGACCCCTCGACCAAAGCAGCAACCGAAAGAGTGCTGGCCACGTTGGGAATGACGCCAACCGAAGCGATTCGGCTTTTTTACCGTCAGATCGCTCTGAGAAAGTCATTTCCGCTCGAGCTCCATATTCCGAACAAGCTGACCGCGTCAGTTCTCACCAAAAGTGATAAAAATCAGAAGCTTGAATCGTTCGAAACCGCGGCTGATCTTTATGCGTCCTGGGACCAATGAGGGTAGCGCAATCTCATCAATTTAAGAAGGATATCAAGCGTTTGCAAAAACGCGGCAAAGACCTCGCCAAGATCAAATCGGTCGTGGATCTTCTCCTCGCAGGCGAGGCTCTCGCTCTGAGGAATCAGGATCACCAACTTGGGGGGAATTGGGTTGAACATCGAGATTGCCATATCGAGCCGGATTGGCTGCTGATCTATAAAATTCTGGGAGACGAACTTCGTCTGGAGAGAACCGGATCCCATTCCGATTTGTTTTAGGAGGAAGTCGCGACGGTTGCCCGATCTCGAGGAAACCCCCGCCATCGGGAGTGATCGAGGTTGACCGAACTCTCGAGGAGCTTATTGTCTTCTTAAAAGGAGTATCTTATGAACTATATCGGAGTCAGTGACCTCAAGAAATCCAAGAATGTTTGGGAAATGCTTGCTCGTGAGAAGGAGCTTGTACTCACCCGGGACGGACGACCGTCGGCACTCATTGTCGAGATCAGTCCGGAAGGCCTCGAAGCTTCCGTGGCGGCGATCCGACGGGCGCTTTTCTCCGACGCGGTTTCCTTCGTGCGGCGCCGCGTGGCCGCAGATCCTCTGACCGAGAACGAAATTTCCGGAGAAATCGAGGAAACCCGCAAGACCCGCCGTTCGGGGCAATGATTGCCGTCCTCGACACCAATGTCCTCGTATCAGGTTTAATGGTGGCCGCCAATCCTCCGGGCCGGATTCTGGACTTGGTGCGTTCCGGTCGCCTTCGGCTGGCGGCGGACGATCGTGTTCTTGCTGAATACGGCGAGGTACTCACCCGGCTACACTTTGCCTGCTATTTCAGCAAAGAAGACTGTGAGCGTATTTTGGGCTTTATCCGCTTCGATGCGCTCCCCGTCCTTTGTGTCGATCGCTTCACGGACTTGCCCGACCCGGACGATGCTTGTTTTGCGGAATGTGCTGCTGCCGCAAACGTCCCGCTGGTCACCGGCAATCTACGCCATTTCCCCGCAAAACTTCGAAAGCGCATCACGGTGTGGACCCCCTCTCAATTCCTTGATGGTTTCCACCGGGCACGACGCCTTCGTTCGTCGGGATTGGGATAAGGAGGAATCCTAGGAGCACCTCGCTTGGCACCCAATCCTAGGAAATTTGGTCCAGTAACGGTCGCAGGGCATGAGCCGGACCGTGGGTCGTTTCGGCGAGGCTCCGGGCCCCGGCACAATGCTGGTCATAGTTGGCATCGATTTCAGCCATGGCGGCGGCACAATCGGCGGGATTGGTGAAGGGAAGCAGTCCCGGGCCCGGGGCCACCGCGCCAGGCCACCCGGTATCTTGCAAAAGAACGGGTCTTCCGAGCGCCAGATAAACCATGCTGCGATCACTCATCCATCCGCCCCGCGAGACGACATAGCCTTCCTTGGCGATCCCGATCTCGCCGCGGCTGGCGGCGATGAAACGCAAATAAGTGGGCACGTCGCGGCAAATCTCAGAAGCGGAGAGAAACTGCCACCCGGCAGCGGCAAAGGGCGCGTGGTCGTACCAATCGGTTTTAAGATCCGTGGCAATGGCGCAAGGACGATTGACCATGGTGGGAAGATCTTTCATCGCGAGAAGACTTTCTCGCTTGCCGGCATACCGGAGATCCTCCCAGCGAAGTTCCGGATACCCATACCAGTGGGCAATAGTCGTCCAAGCCGCGTCCACGGTCAGCGGTGGAGGCTCTCCAAGGCGCTCCCGCCATTGGGCGGCGGCCACCGGGGGAAGGATCGGGATCCATTCGCGGCCGACTTTGGGAATCCGGGCGGTGGGGTGATTGAGTGTCGTGCCCACGGTCAAAAAGACATCATGGCCGTCAAAATTCATATCGCTGCCGTGAACCTCAACCCAAATCTGAGTGAAGGCCGGATCCACATCCAGATAGGCTTTACAGGTTTTGGCGGGGATGAGGTCGAGGCGTTTGAATTGGCCCGAATAGTTGAGGAACAACTCCGCTTCGGCGACAAAGTCCCGCATGGCTTTGAGTTCAGCGGACTCTCCATTGACGAGGAGGCATTCCCGGCCCTCGAAACCAAATTCCTTGACCGTCTCCCGCCAGAATTCCTCCTGCGGGCTGGCATTCCCGGGAGCCTCGGGAGGTTTGATTTCATCGCCGTTGATGTGTTCGGTGATCCAGACATCCCACCCCAGCTCCCGAAAAGAAAGTGCCCAATTCATGGTCGCGCAGGTGTGGCCGGCAAACGAGCCCGGACACCGGGCCAGAACCACACCTAGAAGAAGTTTTGGAGCCGTGCTCATAGATCCTTCAATGCGCGAAATTTCCACGTTTGCGAAGAGAAATCGGAGAGGGCCTCACGCAAAGGGTGGGAAGGATGAGAAGGAGGGAAGAAAAAAGCTGAAACACGTCCACCATCGAAAGCCGACAAAAAATATGGTTTGCCAGAAAAACAGATTTCTGGCATACATTAACCATGAAAACGACCCTCGATATCCCGAACGATATTTACCGGCAGGCCAAAGCCCTTGCCGCCTTGGAAGATATCCGCATCAAGGATCTTGTCACCGAGGGGCTGATGCTGATGCTCGAGGAACGGAAACGTTCCCGGGTGGAATTGACTCCGCTGGAGGTTCTCCGTGAAGTCCGCCGCCGCCCCCTTCATACTCCGAAAGATGTCGCTTCGATCATCGAGAATAGCCGCGTCTTGCGTCGAGAGGGTTGGAATCGGGCGGATCTCCCGTGAAACGCCGACTGCACTTCGACACGAATGCGCTCATCGTCTTGAGCGACCCTTCCCACCCGCTGTTCCTGAAAATTGAGCGACGTTTGGAAGAAGGCTGGACTCTCAGCACAGACGCTGTGGCCTGGCACGAGTTTGCAAGAGGTCCCTTGTTGGAGGAGGATCGCGAGCGAGCCCTGCGCATTCTCGAGAATCGCGTGACATCCGTCACTCGACAAATTGCCGAGAAGGCGGCGGGACTTTTTAACGCCACCGGACGCCGCCGGGCTTCAACCGCAGATTGTCTGATCGCAGCGGCCTGTATCCATAACCAGGCTGAAATCGTAACCTTGAACCGCGACGATTTTCTTCCCTTTGCTGATCACGGACTAGAGATATTCGCGGCAGGGTAACGTACGAAAGACAAGGCCTCACGCAAAGGGCGGGATGGATGAGAAGGAAAAAAGAAATGCTAAAAGACTCTCTCAAGCGGAGACGAACGCTTCAGGAGAAAGCGTGAATTTAAGCGTACGTTCCTTCTCCCGTCCCTGCACATAAGATTTACTGTCATCGTATTCGGATCGAAAAGACAACTGGCTCGCCAGCGAAATCGTTTCCATGGTCAGCGAACCAGGCCCAATTTCGAATACTTTAAATTCAAACGGAACCTCGGTTAGGGCACTAACCGTCACATAGTTCACCCCGGCATGCTCGACTCGCATATTCAAATGATTATGCCCCCCCAGCACACAAACAAGTCTGGACTGCTTTTTGACCCATTCCACCACGGTTTCCGTAAAGGCCATCTCCCGTTCGTGGAAAGGTTCAGCCATTCCGGTCTGCTCTGGCGGCAAGCCAAACACCGGGCTATGTGTAAGAAGGATCTGAGGGCGTGCCGCCGCGCGGGCTGACTGAGCATCCATTATCATGACCTGATTCTGGAGGAAATGCGGATTCTGTGTATCGATCCAACAATAAGGAATGTCTCCCCAATGATTGGGAATGACATGCAGAAAACATTCCTCCGTTTCGACAGTATATTCGGGGCGGCCCCCGATAAAAAATTCAGGGCACACTTCCAGCCAGTTCTTTAGGCTTGTCGTCTCGGTTAGGTCATGGTTTCCCAAGCACAGGTGGATGGGAACTGGCAATTTAAAAAGGTCGGAGGCCTGTTGTATGCAATCCATGGTTCCTACGTCGGTCATGTCTCCGCCATGGAGCACAAAATCGATTCGGCCATCTTGTCGAATCCAATCGTTAAGCGCTGCCACAATTTCCCGGAGTCGCTCAGGATACCCCTTTTGCTGATGCCACCCCAAGCCATCGGCCCCAAGGTGGGTATCGGACAAGTAAACAAACCGAGTCATCTGGCTTGTTCAATAATCATTGCGACTTCGGGATAATGTTCTCATTCCGGATTTCAGATTCTGAAAGGCTGGAAACATGACCATCAACGAACAGTGCGTTGCACTTCTTTCCCGGATGGAGATAGCTCAACTGATCCTTCAGCCAGAATGCAACGATCGTGGCAGGATAATCAGCTGCGTCCGCCAACAGAATAACCCGGGAAGGATGTGGGATTGACTGGATATTTTTCGCATCTTGGCTAGTGACAAATTTACTATCCGCCTTTCCCAACCGGGCATTATAAGCGTAGCTATAATATGAATATCTCACAGTTGGAGATGAGGTGTCTCTCTTATTGCTATGCGAGGGGCAACTGATAATTCCGTTGCCCCCGAACCAAGATTTTTCCTCAGGAGAACCTTCCGCGGTCCCTGACACTGGCCCATAGAGTGGTCCTGACGGGTAAGTCCAGGCTCTTCCGTCTCCGAAGGGTTGGTACAGAGGAAAAGCACCATTATTTTCTCCAGTATATAGGCTGAATATATGGCTCCAAGAACGCAGGTTTGAAATACAAGTCGTGCTATTTGCGCCATCCTTCATTCGTTGAACTGCGGGGATCAATAGGGCCACCAACAACGCGATGATTGCAATGGCGGCGATCAACTCAAGCAGCGTAAATCCTTTGTCTTTTTTGAGAGTGGATTTCATCGGACCACGTGAATTTTGACGCTCGTTCCGGGCGCAATGGTGTGACCCGAGGTCACATGAATAGAAATAGGGCCACTTAATGACCATGATTTTAACCAATCTTTACAGCGTCCGTGAATCTTAGGTCTGCCCTCTCGACCGCGGAAGATGCCTTTCGATGGTAACGTCTATCCAACTCGACGGCTTAAGACTGGACTGCGCCGACGCCGGAAACTGAGCGCAATGGTCAAGCCGACTGTCAAAAGCACACCCGTCGCAGGCTCGGGAACCACTGAGAGGATCACGTCATTGCCAGAGAGACTGATGGTCGAGGTTTTGCCGGAAATCGTGCCGATCAGGCTCGAGCCAAGGGTCCCGGTGAGTGCGTTTGCCCCCCCGAAAAGAGTGTAGGTGCCTTCTCCGAATCCCCCGTCTGCGGTGAACGAAAAGTCATCGAAGTTCAGAATACCAGTTCCGATATTTAGACCACCGGTTATTGAGATTACCGTTGAGGCGGGTGCATCCAAGCTAAAGAACATTGAGGTCGCTCCGCCCAACGCCCCGGAGACATCCAAGGTACCCACACCAGAGAGCACAAATGCCAAGCTGTCCGCGCTGGAAGCCGTTAGCACGCCACCGCTCAGAACGTTTGCGCTACTATTCGCCGCCAACCCGATGCTTCCCGTTCCACCGAGCGTACCCCCGCTCTTCACCGTGAAGTCACCGCCACCGGTTTGAGCTCCATTGATGATGAGGCTGCCCGCATTCACCGTCGTAGTGCCGGTGTAGGTGTTGCTAGCGCCAGAAAACACCTGTGTTCCAGCTCCGTCTTTCGTAACCGACAACGTATTGACTGAACTTCCGGTGCCACCGTTTCTGATGATCCCTGCGTATGTAGAAGTCCCGGAGGCATTATTCATGGCCAGTATGGCGGTTGTCGTATTCGCGGAAGTATTGTTGACTTCGATAACCGTCGTGGCGCTGGTGGACACCAACGAGCCAACCGCCAACGTTCCGCTCTGCCCTGCGGATGTGGCGTGTCTTAGGCTGACAGAACTGCTGTTCTGCATGTCGAGAGTTCCACTAATCGTAGCCGTGCCGGTGCCCGCTCCGACTTCAAAGAACATTGATCCGCCAGTGAGAGTCGCTGAAGTCGCGCTAAAGCTTTCCAAGTATTGCGTGTCATCACCTTCGCCAAACTTCAGATCGCCATTCGAGAGCGCAATGTGTCCGACAGTGAGATCCAGAGGATTGGCAGTGCCGGAGGAGTTTCTGATGATCAGCGTAGAGGTCCCTGCCTTGCTGAGAGTACCAGTGATGTTCAATATTGTTCCTCCTGTGCCACTTTGACCGAGAGCTCGGAAATTTACTCCCCCACCGCTTTGCGTCCAGTTGGTCACAGTTCTGGTACCACTATTGACATAAAGAAATCCGTTCGGTGTCTCTGTGACGATACTATCGCTGTCTCCCGGGGTTCCATTGGGGTTCCATTTCGTAGTATCACTCCAGAAACCCGAGCCAACACTAGTCCAAGTGAAGTCTGCGGCATGGGCTTGGGTTAGACCAACGATGAGTAAGATAGCGATAGCGATGGTTTTCATGGTTTTCATTTTTTGTAGTTTTATCCGCTTGAGGCAAATGCGCCTTAAAAATAGTGTGCAATAATCTTATTCCGCGGGCTCATTGCGCAGGTCCGAGCCCTACAGTGTCGGGGTCAACTTCCTCTATGGGCGCCCAGATGAAGGGGCGAGCGATAGTGGCGGTGTATAGGGGGATATTTCCAAGGGAATTTTCTGCTTGGAGTTGGGCAGACTCTCCCCGGCCAGCAAGGTTTGCGTCATGGTAAAGGCCGTCGCGACCCATTTCTCAGAGTTCGTGATGATGCCCGTGAAAGGAAATGGGAAAAACACTGGAGATTGGGAATTTTGGTGGCTGACGACTTTGAGATCTTCGGGAATGGGTATCTGTAATTCAACAAAAGCTAGGGATGCATCCGGAAGCAAGGTGTCGTCCGCGATCACAATCCCATCGGGACGATGCGAAGACCGCCAAAGGTCCCGCACCGCCTCCCAGGCGGCCCCCGGGCGACCCGGGGAAATTTGGCGGACCTGTTTCGAAAGATCAATCGGGAGATTGAATGCCTGCAGGCGCTGAGCGAATTGCGCGATGCGGTCTCCGGCGGTGTCTAGGGCCAAAAGTGCCGGCCGACGGCATCCGGCCTGAAGCAAACAATCCGTCCCTCGCGAAATGATCTCTTCACTCGGGAATCCGACCGCCACCGGATAGTCGCTCAGTGATCCCACAACAGGAACGCCACGGGCTTGCAATTTTTCTAGCCATCCGTCGAACGGCGTGGAGGCCACCGCGATCACGGCAGACAAGTCGCCATTTTCAACCGCATCGAGAAACGTACGGCAGGTGGTATGATTCACGGTTTGATACGGTGCCACTGAACCGAGGTAGAGCTTTACCGGAATCTTGTGGAACTCAAATTGTTCCCTAAGCGCATAGACCACGTGTCGATAGGAATTCGATGCCAAGGGATGGAGAATGTCCGCCTCCAGCAAAATTCCCACATGGCGAGGACGATCAAGAACGACCGTGCCCCGCTTGGGGCGACGCTCGATTAAGCCTTCCCGCACGAGAATCAAGAGGGCGGCGCGCATCGTTACCGGGCTCACGCCGATCTTCTTGGCGAGCGAGTTTTCCGACTCCAATCGGTCGCCCGGATGACATTGGGTTAAAATCTCTTCCCGCATCTGACGGGCGACCTGTTCATACATTCTGGCAATGCGGTTTAGCTTCATGTTGAAATTGAACAATAAACACTATGAAATAGAGTGCAAGGATTTTCACTAGCTCGAAATGTTGGACTGTTGATCCTGATCCTTATGGGAGAAAAACGATTTTTAAAAATTCCATTTGACAGGAATTCGGCTCGAGATTTGACTGGCGAGATTATATTCTATAAGAAAACATGAATGAGCTATTTTTTCCTTACGGGACCCAATACTACCGCGCTCCAACTCCCCTGCCGCAGGAGTGGAAAATGGATTTGCCCCGGATTCGCGAAGCCGGATACACCCACATTCAGTTGCGTCCCCAGTGGCGCTGGCATGAGGCGGTGCGAGGGCAATACGACTGGAACGATATCGCCCAACTCTTTGACCTCGCTGAAAAGCACGCTCTCCGCGTGGTCCTCAAGCCTATGTTGGAGACAGCCCCGGACTGGGTATTTCAGGAACTAAATGGAACTCGCATTGGGTTTCACGGGGTCCCTATCACGCCTTTTGCGCATGGGGCCTATTACGTGGGCGGTTGGTGGCCCTGTTTTGAGAATCCGGCGGTTCGCCAGGCGGCTATCGAATTCACCGATGTCCTTGTGCGGGAATTCAAGGAACATCCCGCCCTATGGCTCTACGATGCCTGGAACGAACCCCGCTCCCGGCCGATTGAGTCCTGCCAGTGTCCGCATTGCACCCAGGCCTACCAAAATTGGCTCCAGGAACGCTTTGGCTCCATTAAAAGCCTGAATGATTTCTACGGGAAGCGATGGACATCCTTTGAGACCATTCGACCTCCGGTGAGTGGCCACGACTATGTGGAAATGGCACTCTGGCGGGAATGGGCAGCCATCTCGGTGACTGGAACGGTTCGTTCGGTCACGGAACAAATCCGTCACAGTGATTCCAGTCGGCCGGTCATGTTCCATCGTGGTTCGCTGGATGTGATTACGGACATTGCCTGGGATGCTGGCGACGATGTGGCCAACGCCCAATCAGGCTGCGATTGGTATGGGTATTCCTGCGCGGTGGAATTTCATCCGGTGACGCCGATTGACTATGCCTTGGTCGGCTTTCAAGGAGATTGGATGCGCCGGGTGGATCCCAAAAATTGGTGTCACGAATTTTACCCACGGGAAGCCGAGTGGCAGCGGAGCCCCGACCTCCGCCACCTCAAACAACAAAGCCTGATGACGTTGTCGGCGGGAACCAAAGGCTTTACCTGGTGGCAATATCGCTCGGAGCGGGTGGGGAATGAGAGTAATGGCTACGGCTTGGTGGAGATCAATGGCGAATCCTCGAACCGCAGCGACTACGCGGCCAAGTTGGGCAAAATCCTTCAGCAACACGGGAAAACCCTCTTGGAAAGTTCGGCACCAAAGGCTCCGGTCGCCATCCTTCACGATCGCGCCTCGGACATGGTCTCCCGGATGAGCATCTTCGGAAACTATTTTTCCCGTCTTCCCGAAGGGGCCAAGGTTTCGCCCTACAAAAAGGCCCTCCGGGCCGCCCATGCCCTCCATTGGATGCATAATGTGGAGCGGGATATTGTCCTTCCGGGTGATGATCTCTCGGGGTATCGATTTCTCCATGTCAGCGTGATGGAAATCATGGTTCTGGAAACTGCGAAATGGCTGACCAATTTTGTCACCAATGGCGGGTTCCTCTTTGTCGAATATCCCTTCGCCTGCCGCGACGTGAATACCTGGGTTTCTTCCGAGCGACCGAACTGCGGACTCTCCGCTCTCCTCGGTTGCACTGAAGCGGATCGCATTGAAATTGATCACCGGGGAGAAGATTGGGTCAACTGGCCAGAGGCGGGAACCATCCAGGCTGCGGGTATGCGCTGCGATTTCGAGGTCCAATCCGGCAAGGTGCTGGCGCGCTGGGCGGACGACAAGCCGGCTGTCGTCATGAATCAGGTCGGACAGGGAACCGTTTTAACCAGTGGTCTCAACTTGGCATTGTCCAGCGAAGACGGCACCAACCTTAACGTGCGGGCCGCCTTCCAGCAAATTCTCGGTTGGGCCGAAATTCAACCGCTTCTGCCCTTCGAATATTGCGGGCACGTGATCTGCCAACGGCGGATCGTGAAGAATGGGCAAATCAATTTCCTCTACAATTTACAAGAGGAATCGGCCAAATTCCCAGAGCGCTTTGCGTCCGCTCATGAAGACTGGCTGGGGGAACTGGAGGCCACGCCTTCTGACCAGGTTCTTCTTCCCGGAAAAGAAACTTGGGTTGGTTTCAATCCGATTTCTGCCGGAGCCACTGAAACCTCTGTCCCTCGCAACGCAACACTTTTCTAGCTCGGCCACGAGTAATGTATTTCCCACCCCGAATGATATCCTCTATTAGGGCGAGCCTGCCGAATCCAATGACATGGTCTAAACAGGATGGTCCAAGGATTGACGAACGCGCAAAAAGTTTCTAGGTATAAAATATGTTATTCCGTGAGACGAGCAGCAAGCGATCTCCGTTCATCCCTGATGCCTTTGATCCGCCAGAGTCGAATGAGTCTTTGCTGGAGAGCGCCATGAATTATGTTCAGCAGCAAACAGGATATCTGCTCTCATTTTCCGATCTGGTTTCTATCCTCGGACAGTTTCCGGAATTGCGCCTTCCCGGCAGCCTTGTCACCCAGCGGAGCGCTTTGTGCATGGCCGCCAAGAGTACGACGGTGGGAAGATTAGCGTGTACACGCTGTAAATATCTGACTCAAAGGCTTGCCGCTCGGCGACAGAGGCCATGGGTGGGGATTTGTGACGTCGGAGTCCAAGAAATCGTTTGGCCAGTATGGTACGAAAACACCCTTTTAGGAACCTTGCATTTTGGCCTAACATTAGCTTACGATTCTTCTAAGAAATCCCAGGTACGGAGAGAGCACCGAAGTGGAAAAACGGACGTTCCAATTGAAATCCTCAATCAAGCGGCTGGGGTAATGCCTGTGATATCCAGTAAAATGCTAATTGATGAATCGCGATATCTTCGTCTGATCGAGGATATCATTACTTCAGTTTTAGAGCGGCATCACTGGATGCCTTTTCACTTCTTAGAAAAACTTGCAGACCCCGTTGGAATTCGTAAAAACTCTGTCTTGGTGAGACGGGCTTTTGATTATGTGAAAAAAAAATATTCCGAAGCTATCTCGGCTGGGGTTGTTGCAGCATATTTAGGTTATGACTCGAAGCATTTTTCTCGGATTTTTTCCCGTGATGCGGGTGTTAGTTTTCATAAATTCCTAGCCCTCTATCGGATTGAGATTGCGAAACGTCTATTGAGGAATACCCTCTTGTCTGTTACCGAAATTAGCGAGAAGGTTGGGTTTCAAGATTCTAATTATTTCTCTTCGACATTTGGAAAAATTGTAAGGGAATCTCCATCTCATTTTCGCGCCAAACACAATGTGAAATGAGCTTAAACTTTTCCTCAATTAGGCGCATTTGAAAACATATGAAGAGCCATGGCAGGCCAAAATGCGGAGGCGCTGTCTGATCTTAGGTGCTGTAAATAAATTTATTTACAGCGCCTTACGAGCGATTTCGCGACAAAATTTGGCAGGAGGCCGGTTTGAAGTAGGTTGACATGCTCCCGTATGGGGAAAAACCAAGATCATGCAGCACTATTATTAAGGACAAGCCAGTCGAAAATGTTCAATTTGGCGTTATATGAGCCATAATTCCAGTAAGAAATATATTTACCTCGTTTCTCTTTTCGCATCCTTTTTCAGGAGCCCTCGCCGGGTGCGGCTCTTCTTCCAGACCTCTCGAGCAACAGGGGGCGGGAGCATTCGGATGAACGAGAAGGCGGCTCCCGTGCCCGCATCAATCCGTTGCGGGCTCGCCGTTTTGTTTTTCGTCACCTGCCTGCATTCGGCTGGGCGCAGCGAAGAGGTACGGACGAATGAACCTGCGGACAGTGCTGTTGCGGCGGCGGCGGCGCCCCAGATGGTGGCGGACGAGAACGGCAGACCCTACCTGATCTATGTGGAGGCGATGCCGGGCGCGAACTGGGACGAAAAGATCCAGAACGCCGTCAATCGCGCCGTGGGCGTGTGGTCGGGTGCCGAGATCATTCTGCCAGGACGGACCATCGAAATCACCCAACCCATCCGGTTATGGCGTCAGCGCAAGATCGAGAGTCTCAATATTGACACGCGGGCGGAAGGCGTCGAGTTGGCGTATCTGGGTAATTGCTACACCGCAATCAAGGGCGGGACCCCCGCCGACCTGCCGCGCGGCATCACCCTTCGCGGCACATCGAGAGGCGCGACCACCCTCATCTGGAAGGGCGGCCCCAATCAGGTCGTCATCGACCTTCCCGCCCCTTGGTACTGCAAGGTCAGCGATCTGTCGATCGACGGCGAGAACACGGTCGGCCTGATCGGCATCCGCTACCGCGCCGGCTGGGAGTTCGGCCTGAACGGCGGCAAGAGCAATGTCTTCGAAAACATCAACATCACGCGTCTGGACGTGGCGTTCGACGTCGGCGGGCCATTTCTGCCCGATCTGGTGGACGGCAGTTTCCGCATGATCAGCGTCACTGGCGTGCGTATCGCATTTCGCGTCGTCGGTGCCAACGTCGCAGAGATGAATTTCCGTGAAATCTCGATCGCCAGCATCCAGGAAGCCGGCTTCAAGCTCGGTGGTTATCCTGGTCGGCTGATACGCAGCATCACGGAAAAAGACACGCCGACTGAAGAGACGATCCTCACCGACATGGACGGCCGTGAGATCTTCGTCGAGCAGATCGAACACGTGACAGAATTGATGAAGCAGGTGGTGGGAACCAAGGCTCATCCCGATGTGCCCGGCAGCGAGGGAAGAATGTGGGTCGGCGGCGGGTCGGCCTCCGCGGTCATCTCCAACGTCACGGCGCACATGCACGATCCACGGGCCTGGCTGATCGACGCCTGGGCCTCACCCGTACGCCTGACGAACGTGCGTATGGAAGGATGCGCGCCGGTCCTGCGCTGCGGTCCGCGTGGTAGCCGGAACAGTCGATTCAATGATATCCTGATTGACGTCAACGCCATCTCGATCGGCGGCGTGACCGGCCGGGTCATCGAATACGACCGCCCAAGTACACTCGTGTTGATCGGCGGCATGTTCGAGGGACCCATCGGCCTGGGACAGAATGCAACTTGTTACGCCACTGGCGTCACGTTTAGTAATAAACCGAGCGAGGCTGGCGAAAGCGGGGAGTTGAACAAGGGGGCACCGCGTAATGGCGTCATCCCTCAGGGTGCCGCACTGCCGGAAGACAGCTTCTTCACCAGAACCGGCAAATCAGCGAAGATCTCCTTTCGACGCGGGTGGCCGCTGGGCGATGTGGTGAGCAGCGGCCCGGCCGAAGAGGCGCGATTTGTGCAGATGCGTGGCACCTCCGGCGCCAAGATCTTCCAGTTGCCGGAGGCCGCGCCGCCACCGGCGGAGTGAGAGCGTCCGAATTGCCCCCGACTCGGAGACACGGCACCCACACGGATATCGCCTCAGACAATACCATAATTAAACACGGAAATCTTATCGGTAAACCGGTTATGAACCAATGATGAAACAACTATCAGCAATTTTTCTTTTGGGACTGTCAACCTGGACCCAGGCTCTTGCCCTTGATCCCGCGACAGTCGTCACTCACTTTTCCTTCAGCGAAGAACGGGATCCGATCGAGGACGACCGTGGGCTCCTGGCCGGATCATACTACCGGGGCCAGACCATGGTTCCGCCCAAGTTTTCGGAGCAAGTCGGCGAGAAAGGTTTAGTTTTTGCCGACGACACGAGTTTTCTAATTGACCCTCAAACCCTGCGTTTTGGCAGCACGGAACTGGGCCTCGCCTTGCGGGTCTTTATTGGGAAGAAGCCACCTCAAGCGCAGATGCTGGCCGCCCAACAGGGCCGCTTTTTTATCCTCCTTCTCGCCAATGGATCCCTCCTCGCCAAAATCATTACCACCGAGGGAATGGTGAAAACAACCAGCGAGGGGGCTTCAGGCAGGCTCCTGGTCGACGCTTGGAATGATGTGGCCGTATTTTTTCAACACGATGAGGTCGCCCTATACTTGAATGGCCAAAGAGTCGGCTCAACCCAAGCGTCGGGACTTCTCGCAGGATCGGGGAATCCCATTTCTCTGGGTGCCTCGTTAACGAAAGCAGGCCCCCTGTCTGAAGGTGAAGAAAATCAATCCCATTTCCACTTTGAAGGGATGATTCAGCAGTTTATTTTGACCAACGGGGATATGACCGAAGAGCAGATTTGGTCCACAGAATAAGGTCACCCGGGTAAGCCGGAGCCATTTAAGAATACCGCTGGTCGAGGAATCAATTCCTCTCTTTTTCAGATATGTTTATCTACACCTCCATTTATTTGGATGACTCCCCTGTTGAAGGCCGAGCCATTGACGTTTGGATGCCGCGCAAATCCCCCCGACCACAGGCCGTCTTTTTTGTTCATGGCGGAGGTTGGCGGCAAGGGCGCAGGGACCTAATGCACGACCTCATGGAAGGCTTTTGCGACCAGGGGTATATTTGCATTTCGACCGATTATCGCACCGCAGGCGTGACCGCCCTCACCCAACTTGGCGATGTCACCGACGGAATGGCTGCCGCCAGTCATCACCTGGGATCATTGGGTTTTCCCGATTGGCCGTTTGTACTCTATGGGTCCTCCGCCGGGGGGCATCTGGCCCTCCTGGCCGGCCTGGCACCCGAGTTATGCCAGGCCCAGTTATTTCCAGGCTCCGACCGCCCTCCGGTCGTCGGCATGATCGCCTGTTGTGCGCCGGTCACCTTTGAACCCTGGGACGATATGTTTCCGGAAAGTTGGAGTACGATGGAAGCCGCAGCAGGAACTCCATTTGCCTCCGATCCCTCACTGTACAAAACCTTGTCGCCACAGACACATGCCAGCAAAGATTCGCCACCTACTATCTTCCTCTTGGGTGAATGCGAACATATGTTTCCCAATGCCTTGACGATTGGGCTGGTGGAAACATTGCAATCGCTGGGGGTCCACGCCCAATACCAAATTTACAAAAACGCCGAGCATGGTTTTTTTTACGCGCTCACCCGACCGGCTCAAAAAGCGGCCTTTCAAGACGTGATGGATTTTCTTGATCGGCTTTCGCTTTCCCAATAACGGAAGGCCGACACGTCCCGCCACGAAAACCTTAGGGTCCCGTCGAGCTCAGTTGGTTTTTTCGGCCGAAACCTACTTCACGGAAACCTGGTCGGGTCGCTGGAGTTCAATTTGTGGAATATCCCGATAGAGAGTGATGACCCCTTTGAGAGCGACTTGCTTCCCGGCCAGGGCAGCCTCTAGCCCCTCGGGAAATCGTTCCTGAAAGAGCGGGAGAAAATCGGCTCGGATGATCCCGACAAAATCTCCCTCTCCGTTGCCCTCAAAATCCAAGAAGGTGATCCGGCCATTTGGGAGAGTTGCGATTTGCCCCACCCGTCCGCGCACGGTCACGAGACGTCCGGCGCTGGAAAAGAGCCCCTTCCGGTCGGAGGCTTCGAATTCGGCTTTGCCTTGCGGTGGGGGCGGGATGGCCGCCGTCTCTTGGGCCAATCCCCAGGCACCCTTGCCCTCGAGACGGGCCCGAGTTTCCGCGATGCGAAGAGCCCCGACTTGCTCACTCACGTTCCGCCCATCGGGATGCTCTGAGGCGGCCTTGCCTTCTCGGATGATGGCCAGTCCCTCAGCCACCAAAAGTTCTCCCAGATCCTGACCCTCGACGGTAGTGACAAAGCCCCGCACGGCAGGATTTTTTCCGGTCGGGTCCACATTTTCTCCCTGTGTATACGCGGTGAATGGCTTGGATAATTCCGCCGCCGTTCGCTGGGTCGCCGCGTAAGCGATTTGCAGCGCGGCCTCTTCGCGTTTTTCCTCGGGGATGCCAAAATACTTGGCCTGCTGGTCCCGGCGGGCTCTGGAGTAGGGGCTCTTTTCAAAGCAATCGACGTAGAAAAACCGGATCACTTTGCGTTGTCCGTTGCATTCGATTTCCACGCTGTCCCCATCGTTGTGCGGACTCTCTACCACCCGGCAGCCTTCGAATTTCTCCCACGGCAATTCCGAGGCTCCGGCCAAGGGAACCCAACCCAATACCACAGAGACGAATATCCTCTGCAACGTCATACCCGACAGATTGCAGCAGGTTATCCCCGAATGAGGAGAAGAAAGTGCCCGATTCAGTTCGGCTCAGACTGTGCCCACCTGGCGGACATCGAGAAACTTCCCGGTCTCGGCCGATTCTTTCGCGGCCAAGCAGGCATAGACACTGGCCAAACCCATCGCCAACGGAGCGGAGGATGGCGCCCGATCCTTGACCATGGCGACGAAGTTCGTGGCCAAGACCGAGTCCCCACCGAAATGTTCATCGGCGCCATCCACCGTGGATACGTCGTTGAACGGTGCTCGGTGGTGGGTGGTTTTGACTGAGTTTTCATACCAATCAAATTCCACCAAACCCTGGGATCCGGAAATCGCGGCCCCGCGTTTGGGGCTCCGTTTGCCATAAAAGACCTGCGTATAAACGCCCCGGGCGCCATTGCCAAATTCGAGCAGGGCGCTGGAGGAATCTTCATTCATGCCGGTTTCAGGCGTGCCGATCTCATCATAGTAAAGGGCAAACGGGTCGGGGTGCTCGCCTTTGGTGCGAGTGTCGCGAAAGACCCGACCGACCGAACTCATGGCGGCGACCCGAGTGATGGGCGCTCCGGAGAGGAAAGCCAGATAGTCAAAGTCATGGGTGGCCTTTTGAAGAAATAAGCCCTGGGTCACGGAGTGATCCCGATACCAGGAATCAAAATAAACGGTGCCATAGGCGACATAATTGACCGCCAAGAGGTGTTCGACTTGGCCGACGGCTCCTTGGTCGAGGATTTGTTTGGCGCGTTGACAGAGGGTGGAGGCCCGGAGGGGGAAACTGACCAGAACCGGACTTTGGGATTTTGCAAAGGCCGCTTCCAATTGCCGGGCCTGGGCCATGCTCGTCGCGATGGGTTTTTCCAAATAGATGGGCAGACCAAAAGGAGCCGCCTCAATGGCCAAGGGAGCATGGGAATCGCAGCGGGTTCCAATCGCCAAGGCATCCGGCTTGGTGGATCGCACCAAATCCTCGACCGACTGGTGAAACAAAGCGGTCGACCGCTCTTCTTCAGTGAGTCGCTCGCGGGCCTTCTCCGGATTGGCGTCCACGAGGCCAACAACCTCCAATTCCGGATCCGCCTCCCGGAATTTGTCCAACATGCCGTTCATTCGGTGGCCGAGGCCAATAATTCCCAGTTTCATATTTGTTTTAGCTAATAGGGCGTTGCCTGATCATGAAACCAAAAAAGCGGTCTTCTTCGCAGAAAAAACATAGTGACTTTTCGAATCGACACCGGGGCTGGCGTCCCTCCACCGCTTGATCTGGAGGGACATCGGCCTCGATGTCCGTCTCTTTCGGGTCACGATCATTCCTCGTCGGTTGATCATTGGTTTTTTTGACCCTCCAAACGGCTCAAAAGTTCGCCGACCGTTTGCTCGAAGACCTCCTGCCATTCGGGAGCAAGGAAGCACTCGATGACCTCATACCCGCCCTTAGCATAGTCGCCCACCGGCGGTCCATAGTGCATGTAGCCATTGGAAAACGCGGCTAAAAACGTTTGTGCAAATGGCGACGCCTTCTTCACGTTGAGGGAGACTTCGGTCAGGACTTCAAGCGGGGCTCCGATGAGGACGCAATCGGCAATCCGGAGAACCTGAATCTCGGCCTCAATGGTTGATTCTCCACTTTCGGCATTGATGGCCTGGTGGCGTTGGTAGGTCGCGATTTCATCCTGGATCCGGGCGAGCCGCTCCATGGTTCGAATGTTTTCCAGATACCGGGCCACATTCGTCCGGTTCAATTCGTCCATGGATCGGTAATCGCTGCGCATTCGATCGGTATCGCGCAGATAGTGGTAGGGGGCGGCCAGCGGGCTGACTGAACCCCCGGTGCCATGGGGATGAAGGCTTTGGAAGAGTTCGAAATTCAAGGTCATGAAACGCAGCGATTCCACCAACTCGTCCCGCTCCTTTTCTTTGGCGCGAATGCATTCCGCGGAATCGGTCCGCCGGGGAAAAAGCACGGTTTGAGAAAGCACCTCCAGAGTGGACGTGGCGGTCGAAATTGCCCGAACGGCCTTCAAAGTGCTTTGACCCAATTTCTGGCCCAAGGTCTCGACTTCGCGGGGAACCATGAAATCCTTAAAGCCCACATCAATGATGTCCCCACAGGCCCCCTGGACAAAGAAGGCCATGGTTTGCCCGGCCCAATAATCTTCCAGGACCCGCGAGGCCACCCCGGGAATATTTGCCGTCACCTTTCCCGTCGGATCGCCAAAAAGAAAATGGCAGGCAAAATTGTAAACCACTGCCAGGGGAGGGCCATCCACGCGATCGGCGCGATCAACGCGGAGGATCCCAATTTCCGGATCGACTGGTCCCAACCCCACCACGTCGTCGTCCGGAGGACTGGGATTGGAATGGCGAATCGTCCAATGGCTGCCATCCTTCATTCGGAGGTTCCGGTTCATGCTGATCCGATCTTCCTTTCCGGTGCCGGACCCAATCGTCACCTCGGTCATTCCGTCGACTGCTCTGCGGACGGCATCAAAGGTGCGCTCAACTTGCTCGTCTTCGTTGCAAAGAATCGGTTCCGGAGGGTGGGTGTGGGATGCGTTGACTAAGACATGACGACCCGGAATATGGAGTTCCTCTTCGATCCGCTTCCGCAGGCGGGGAAGGAAGCTGTCCGGGATTTCGCAAATCCCTCCAATCGCCACCGCATCCATGGTGACAATGGCCAGTCGCGTCTTCCCGTCGTCAAGAACGAGGGCTTTGGCATAGAGGGGATCATTGACCGTGATCTCTGGGTCGTTGATCGTGATGTCACTCTTGGCCACTCCGCCCCGGAGGGTCCGGCTCTCCCCAACGCTTTGCTCTGATAATGGACTCATCTCGAAAGATTGCCCGTTCGTCCAGGAATCCGCCATGCCCAATTTGTGGATCTTTTTGTTGTCGAGTGCCTCTCTGCGATTTACGATAGCACGTCGCCCTAAGCATGACTCGTAACCCTCTATCATCCGTTCTCGGCTCCGCCGTGGAAGCGATTGGAAACACTCCTCTGGTGGAGCTTTCCCGGATGACGCGTAACCTGGACGGTCGCATCCTAGCCAAGTTGGAGTTCCTGAATCCGGGCTTTTCCAAAAAGGACCGGGTGGCCGCGCAAATCATCGAGGATGCCGAAGCCAACGGATCACTCCAACCCGGTCAAACCGTCGTGGAGCTGACCAGCGGCAACACCGGAACCGGCCTCGCCATCGTTTGTGCGGTGAAGGGCTATCCCTTCATCGCGGTCATGTCCAAGGGCAATTCCATTGAACGGGCCCGCATGATGAGCGCACTCGGAGCCGAGATCGTCTTGGTGGACCAATTGCCCGGCTCGGTTCCTGGACAAGTCTCCGGTGGTGATCTTGAGCGCGTCGAGGAAGTCACCCAAAAGATTGTTTCGGAACGAGGGGCCTTCCGAGCCGATCAATTCCAACTGGTCGGCAGCATGCGGGCTCACTCTCTCCATACCGGCCCTGAGGCCATTGAGCAATCCGGCGGGAAACTGGATGCGTTTTGCGATTTTGCCGGATCCGGCGGCTCCTTTGCGGGCTGCGCCGCAGCGTTTAAAGAATTTGATCCTAAAATTCAGTGCTATCTCATCGAGCCGGAGGGTGCGGAAGCCTTAGCCGGAAAGGAAATCGTTAATCCCGGACACCGCATTCAGGGTGGTGGCTATTCGAAGTCTCGGTTGCCACTTCTGTTGTCGGAAAACATCGACGGGTTTTTGACCGTGACGGACGAAGAAGCGGTGCGGACCGCCCGACGCCTGGCGAAGGAGGAAGGCCTCTTCGCGGGGTTCTCTTCCGGGGCCAACGTCGCCGTCGCCATGCGGCTCCTCCAAACCACCTGCCGCGGAAAGACCATCCTCGTCTTGCTCAATGACTCCGGTCTGAAGTATCTGTCCACTGATCTTTGGGCTGAACTCGGCTGATCAAACCCGTTCTCTGAGGGCGCACTATCTCGCATGACCTCACGCCAGTCGGATCCCTGGAACGCGATTGCCAACCCGCTCAGGGTGATCCAATCTCTCCCGTCGCTATGATCCGATCACAAACTCATCTGCTCCGCATCTTGGCCCTCACGGAGGGCGTTTCTTTTCTTCTTTTGCTCGGGATTGCCATGCCTCTGAAATATTTGGCCGGTCTGCCGATGTTGGTGAAAGTTTTCGGCTGGGGGCATGGAGCGCTTTTCGTTGCTCTGTGTCTCCTCCTGCTCAAGGTCACCTTGGAAGAACGTTGGCCTCTCACCCGCTCGGGAATGGTCTTCGTGGCGGCCCTGCTCCCCTTCGGTCCCTTTCTTATCGATCACCGCCTGAAAAAACTCTGAACCTCTGCGGCGCCTACGCGTCGAGCACTTGGCCGGTCATGGCCCCTTCCACGCTGGCGAGATAGGCCTCGGCGACAGTCTTTGCCGGGCGGCCTGAGGCGGGATCCTGATTCATGGCCGCAAGGGTCTCGCTGACCCAAGGCGGCGAGACGACGTTGATGCGGATTGCTCGAGTCAGACTCAATGCGGCGGCCCGAGCGAAGCCTTCCAATCCCGCGTTGGTCATGCTGATGGCGGCGCTTTCTGGGGTCGGGTGTTGACTCAGCACCCCGCTGGTGAGGGTGAATGAGCCCCCGTCGGAAATAGCGGCGCGGCCGAATCGGACCAGATTGACCTGGCCCATCAGCTTGTTGGTTAGACCCAATTGGAAGTCCGCGTCGGTCAGGTCTTCCAGCGGACCAAAGGCCGCTTGGCCCGCTGCACAGACGACCGCGTCGAAGGCCGGGACGGCCTGAAAAAGTGCTCGCAACGAATCGGGTTGGGCAAGGTCGGCCTGAAGATCGCCGCTGGTCCGGCCCACTTTAATGAGTTCGTGTTGGGGCGAGAGGGCCTCGGCGATCGCTTGGCCGATGGTTCCACTGGCTCCGATGAGGATAATGCGCATAAGAAAAAAAGGGACTCGAAGGGGTTCTTTGGTTTTTCTGAAAGGATCAGGAGCCTTTGAGATCGAAGTTCGCGATCTGGAATGCAAGTTCGGCCGGCGCGCCCTCTTCTCCGGCATATCGTTTCCGGTTGAGAAGGCCGAGACGCTCAATACCATGGCAGGCTTGGGAGGTGACAAAGAGAAATCGCGCGGAGAAAAATAGTTTTCTCCAGAAAAAATACAGGCCGCCGCAACGAAAGCTGCGACGGCCTGTTGTTCCCCCCAGAACAATGTTTGATGCGGTGAAGATAACGAAACTAATCGCCCGCGCAAGAAGTTTTATTAAGAAAATCTAATGGTAATTTATAAATCACTCGTGATAAGGGAAATATAGTTAAATAAAACTTTCACAAAGTCTCCCAACGCACGGAATGGGACAATATTTTTTCAGAATCGAAGACAAATTCGCCCCGAAAGGTGCGTCCTTCGAGCATGCCGGGGAGCCAGCGGGCGTCATCGGCCCACATTTCGTCATAAGGAATGGCGTCGAGAGGAGTCCACATGGGGATGGCTTCATCGGTTTCGATGGCCTCACCCACGCAGTCGGGAGAAAGAAAGACACTACAATGGAGGCTGTAGCCATCGAGAAATTGAAACCGCAATTCGCCGCGGAGCGAAGGCTCAAGGGCTTCGACGCCAAGTTCTTCGCGGGTTTCACGTACGGCGGCCTCGAGGACGGATTCTCCCGGTTCGATTCGGCCACCGGGCCCATTGACTTTCCCCGCTCCCAAACCGCGCTTTTTTCGGATCAGGAGGATTTGGCCTCCTTTGACGACAAAAAGCAAAGTGGCGCGTTCTTTTGGTTCCCAGTTATCCCAATCCATGGTCATGACGGGAGGGACGCTAGCGGAAAAGCGCAGGTCGGACACCCCGAAAAATTTGGCAGACCCAGAGTTGGGTGTAACCGGAAGTGGCTGCGGCGTCCCGCCGCAGTTCGCTCAAATCATCAGAGGCGGGTCGCCTCTGCCACTCTACGAGGACGGCCCGCGGCGGAATAGGGACGCGTGGACTTTCTCCACGGTTGACCACCCCGATCCGGTTTCTTTTTCAAGCGGACAAACTTGGATAAAGTCGGAGAGGCTGTTAGGGAGGACTTGATATGGATGGATTTTCACTTCTTCCTTTTTTGGCCTCGGCCGTTCCCGCCACCGGGTCCGGACCGATCAGCGGATTCGTGGAACGCCACCCGACGGTGAAAATATTGGCCCTGATCGCCGGCGGGTTCGGGCAGCATATTTCCAAAGGCTATATTCACTTCGCGAGGGGATTCTCGGTTTTGGTCGAGTTTTTGAACACTCGGACCCGCAAGACTCCGCGAGACCCGGTCCGGTTGCGGGAGAACAAACCCTGAGCCTCTTCCATGGAGATCACAATTGTTCTCGTCATTCTGGGCATTGCCATGGCGTTGTTTGCCAAGGAAGCCTTGCCGGTTGACATCGTCACGCTTCTTGTCCTCTTGGCCCTGATTGTCGCCGGGATCCTCACGCCCGAGGAAGCATTTCGCGGATTCGGCAGCGACATCATTATCATTCTGGCCTCGGTCTTTATTATCAGTGGGGCCCTTCGGGAAAGTGGGGTCGTCAATTGGTTGGGAGAGGTCTTGGGCAAGATTTCCCGGGGTGGAGAACGCACCTTTCTCGTCGTCATGATGGGCTCGGTCTCGGTTTTTTCGGCCTTCATGAACAACACGACAGTGACCGCATTGATGCTCGCGCCGGTGTCGGGAATGGCCCGCAAACACAAATGGAGCCCGTCGAAATTTCTCATGCCGCTGGCTTTTGCCTCGATCCTCGGCGGCACCTGCACCCTCATCGGCACCTCAACGAATATGGCGGTTCGCGGGTACCTGGTGTCCGCGGGCCTTCCGCCTTTGGGTTTCTTCGAACTCACTCCGGTGGGACTTGTCCTCGTTGCCGTGGGGATGGTGTACATGGTCTTTTTCGGGTGCCGGCTTCTGCCGGCTCATTCTATCAGTGAGGATCTCACTTCCGCCTACGGCTTGCGGGAGTATCTGTCCGAAATCGTCATCGAAGAAGATTCGCCCCTCGCCGGTCAGACTTTGCGGGACTGCGATCTGGGAACTCGTGGATTCCGAGTTCTCAAGGTCCTCCGGGACAAACGACCGAAAATGCCCCGGGCGGCTTTGAAACTGATGGTCGGCGACGTGTTGGTCGTCAATGGCCCGGTCGAAAGCCTGATGAAAGTGCGAGAAACCGAGGGCATTAGCATGCGGGCGGATATGAAATTCACCGACAAGGAACTGAAGGCGGACGACCTTGAGATTCTGGAGCTCCTCGTCACGCCGCATTCGGGGCTGCGCGGTCAGCAGATTGCCAACCTCGATCTTCCCGGGCGTCTCGGGGTGGTCGTGCTGGCCCTCAATCGGCACGGCCAGCGCCTGCGCGAAAAAATCAAACTCCTCCGCCTCCAGACGGGCGATGTTCTCTTGCTGCAGGGGCCTCGAGACAGCATGGAATCACTCCAAAACAGCCCGGACTTTGCCACCTTTGGCGAACTTAATCCCTCGGTCCACCGAAACGCCAAGGGGCTTTGGGTGCTGGGGTTTTTGATTCTCGCCGTCCTTCTCAGTGGCTTGGATCTCGTGCCCCTGTCGGCCGCGCTCCTTGCCGCAGCGGTGGCCACTGTCCTGACCCGATGCATTCCCATGCACAAGGTCTATGGCTGCGTGGAATGGCGTTTGCTGGTGCTCATCGCTGGAATGACGGCCTTCGGCGTGGCCATGCAAAAATCAGGGGCGGCGGATTGGATCTCGCAGTTGATCGTCGGCGGACTCGAACCATTGGGAGGCCTCACCATCATGGCAGGGTTTGTCCTTTTGACCGTCATCCTGACCCAGCCTATGTCCAACGCCGCAGCCGCCTTGGTGGTGTTGCCGATTGCTTTGAGCACCGCAGAGCATCTCGGGCTCAATGGGCGAAGCTTTGCCGTTGCCGTCGCTCTGGCCGCATCCGTCTCACTGATCGCCCCTTTTGAACCGGCCAGCCTTCTGGTTTATTCTCCAGGAAAATATCGTTTTCTTGATTTCATCAAAGTCGGGGGTTTGCTCACCTTCTTACTTATGATCGTGATCATCGCGCTCGTCCCTATCTTCTGGCCCCTGCACCCTTGATTCTATGACCGAAAAAGCCCTCGAACCTGATATTGAGATCCGGACCTATTTTGTCCGCGGCAAAAACGCCCTCGTGGCCCGGGCGGAATTTTCCGAACTCTATGCCGCCATGTATCTGCACCAATTGGACAACGGTATTCAGCGCAAAGCGGACGAAGATCAACTCATGCGGGAGGCCCTCGCGGCCATCACCCTGCATTGTGCTTCGCGGCCGCACGCCGAAACCGCGGCTTGGACCGTCAGTTTCCGCTCTCCGGGCGCCAATGTCTTCGTCAATGGCGACAACACTCTGGGAACGGTGACCGGAACCCTTTTCACCACCAAACAGCCGGTGAAAAAAAATGTCTTCTACGCCGATGTCGTCTCCAACGGCAAGGGCCCTCGCCGCAGCGTGGTCGATTTCAACGGCACACGGTTTTTTCCAGCGGTGGAAGCGTATTACCGCCAGAGCGAACAACGTCCGGCCCGACTGTTCCAGCATGCGGAGGAGGATTTTGTTCTCATCGCGGCCCAACCCGATTGCGACCTGGAGTGGCTGGAGAACCTCGATGAAGCGGCCGTCCGGCGCCTCGACCAAGATGTCGAACTGAGCCTCCTGGAACGTCGTTCCTTCCGCTTCGAATGTGGTTGTCATCAAGACCGTCTCATGCAGGTCCTCGCTCCCGAGATGCGGGCTCGTCCAGACGAGCTTTTCGTCCACGACGAGGCCCTCCACATTCATTGCCCGCGCTGTGGAGCCCGTCACACCATCACCCGGGAGGCCTTCGAGGCCTACCTGGCCAAAGAGGACTCGAATCCAGGTTAATCGTCTTCGATCGGGGGGCGGCAGGCTCCTTGAGGACGGAAAAACCAACCCGCCGGGATGAGCAAAACCCGAAATTTGTTGTGACCATCCCGGGCGGATACACGTAAGACCGGGTATGAATAAACTCGGATGGATGGGGATTTGTGTCGGCGGAGTCTTGATTTGGCTGGTGGGATGCGCCAGCAAGGGGACTTCCGGCCGCGAAGCGCAGGACTATCTGGACTTTCTAAAGGATCGCCCCGGTGCGGACCTCCGCGGAGCAGAGGAAGCAGCCGCTATCGCCGCCTTCGAAGACTATCTCAGTCATCTCAGCCAGGAGTCGGTCCGGGCCAAAACCCGAACAGTCTATGCTCCGGATGTCTTTTTGAACGACACCCTCAAGACCGTGCATGGTTCGGCCGCGCTGGAGGAATATTTCCTTGGTACGGTGAGCAATACGGAGACCATTGATGTTAATTTCACCGACATGGTCCGTTCCGGCAATGATTACTATTTCCGCTGGATTATGGATGTGAAATTCAAAAAGTTCGCGAAAGGTCAATCAGTTCGCACCATTGGCATGACCCACGTCCGATTCAATTCCGCCGGCCAAGTGATCCTCCATCAGGATTACTGGGACTCCACCCAAGGACTCTTTGAATACGTCCCGGTTCTGGGTGGCGTGATCCGCCTCCTCAAAGCGCGGCTCTAGGAAAAGCCGGGACCAAGAATTAGTTGGTCTTCACGCTGCAGCAGGACGTGTTCACTTCTTTTTCGGTTCCCATCGGAGAAGCCGATTTTTTAGGAGCGGAGCAGCAGCCGGAAAGAGCAGCGAGAGAAAACGTGACAGCGCAGAGTACAGTGAGAGCTTTTTTCATGGCAGGAGGGAATATAAGAAGGTTGGGGATGATTTCAAGTCCAAGCCGAATTTTTTTCCAGGCTCAGACATCCTGAGGTCACCCGGAGAACAAGATGGAGCGAAAAAAAACCACTGCCCCGCTGGGGCCGTTGGAGTCCCGGCTTTAGCCGGTCCCCACCCCGAGCCGCCTAAAGGCCGCACTCCAACATAGACTCATCGCAATTCCTCGGGATCAGGAGGTCTGAGGCTGTTCCGGCAGCTTATTCCGTATAGGCCACGGCATCAATTTCCACCCGAATGCCTCGCAACAGCGGCGCCTGGACGGTGGTGCGACACGGCATGGGGTCGGGAAAAAACTTCTGAAAGGTGGCGTGAAATCCGGCGAAATCTTCCAGATCGGCCAGATAGCAGGTGCATTTGACCACGTCGTTCTTAGCGGCTCCGGCCGCCTGGAGGATCTTCTCGATGTGCACGAGGGTCATCAAAGTTTCTTCTTCAATCGTGCCAGGCACATATTTCAACGTAGTGATGTCGAGAGGTCCTTGACCGCTGACATAGACCCACTGACCGCAGCGGATGGCGGCGGATAAACCCCCTCGGGCGGGCGGTCGATCGGGATGAGCAAAATATTGTTTGGATGTCATGATGATTTATGGCTTTTGAGAACGGGCACTGTATCGGGAAAAATTGCAATGAGGAGAACGGGATTCATAAAAACCAACTTGCCTGCTTGAGCGCCCATGCTGATTTCCGACGCCTTTGGTCTGGGATTGTTTCTCATTGTGGGGATTCAGATCGCCGAGGACGCCGGGAAATCCGCGACCGTAGCTCTGATCATGGGCGTCATCACCGGAGTGGCCGGCGGGGCCTTGCGAGATCTCCTCTGTGGCGAGATTCCGGTGATCTTCCGCCGGAGCGAACTTTATGCCAGCGCCGCTCTGATTGGAGGAATGGTTTATCTTGGCCTCGGCCAATTCGAAGTGCCCTCGGACGTGGCGGCGATTTTGGGAGCAGGGATGACGATTTTTCTCCGGCTGGCCGCGCTGAAATGGCGCTGGCATCTTCCGGTCATGGCGATGAAAAAGGTCCCGGACTAGACGGAAGATGACCCTGATCAAATTTTCCTCGGAAACTCCCTGACAGCGCGGAGCGGCTGGAGTACGACGACGGGTATGGGTCTTCCCTTTCCGATTTTGAGTTCGGACGAGGCGGCCGCCATGGTTTCTCATGGGGCCACCATCGGCTTCAGCGGTTTCACGTCGGCCGGAGCTCCCAAGGAAATTCTCTTGGGCGATCGTGGAGGCCTGCGACCTCGGGGCCACACCCCACAAACCCTCAGCACCGCCTTTGCTCTTCACGAGCAATACCTTCACACCAAGGACATGCGGCACACGAACCTAGTGGACTATTTTCGCTGAAGGGGGGGAGTTCAAGTCGCGGCCCGGCTGTAGCCTGGGACGCCGACCCCGGTGCCCCTTACAAAATCGTGTTCTCAAACAGTTCGATCACCTCGCCGTCGGGGCCTTTGAAAAACGCGATCTTCACCTCCATCGGCCCGACGTTCGACGCGATGGTGATTTCTGTCGGTTCCATGGTGACTTCGGCCCCCGTGGCGCGGACTTGCTCTAGCATTTCGGAGCAATCGTCGGTACGGAATGCAAAATGCAAAATCGGCGACCCCATCCCGGATTCGTCCGGTCCCCGCTCGAAGACCTCCACGTAGTTGCCGTCGCCGGGGTCCAACATCGCCGCCCGTTTGGGGGCTTCACCCCAGGTGATCTTCGTCTTTAGCCCGAGGGTTTCGAGATAGAAGCTGAGTGTTGCGTCAAAGTCCGCCGCCCGGATGGCGGTGTGATGAAATCCCGTGATGATGGCCATGGGGGCAACCTGCCAGATTTTGCGGCGGAGGCAAGGCTTGGGGCGCGGGAGCTCCCCGTCTTCTTCCTTGGTGTCCTCGGCCTCTTGGTGGTTAGATTTCCCGCAGTGAGAAAAATCATCCACATCGACATGGACTGCTTTTATGCCGCCGTGGAAATGCGGGAACGCCCGGAGCTGGTCGGTCAACCGATCGCGGTCGGCGGCGGGTCGGCCCGGGGGGTGGTAACGACCTGCAACTATGAGGCACGGAAGTTTGGGATCCGTTCCGCCATGCCGGGATTCCAGGCCCGTGCCCTCTGTCCGCGATTGATTTTCCTGCCGGTTCGGTTTGACCTCTACCGGTCCGCATCCGCCCGCATTCGCGCCATTCTCCATGACGTCACCCCGTTGGTCGAACCCCTCTCGCTCGATGAGGCCTATCTCGACGTCACCGGCCAGGATCGATTTGCCTGGGATATCGCAAAATCCATCCGCCAGCGCATCTTTCAAGAGACCAGCCTGACCGCCTCGGCCGGGATTGCCTCCAACAAGATGTTGGCCAAGATCGCCAGCGATTGGCGCAAACCGAACGGCCAATTCGCCGTGGTTCCAGAAAATGTCGAGTCCTTCGTTCGCGACCTGCCACTGCGCAAGATCTGGGGCGTGGGGCCCAAGAGCGCGGAAAAATTCGCCGCCGCCGGAATCCTCACCTGCGCGGACCTCCAGCAATTTAGCCTTCCCGATCTGGCTGGCCTCTACGGCAAGTGGGGGATCGAATTATATCAGCGTTGCCGTGGCCAAGATGATCGGCCGGTCGAACCCCATCGGATCCGAAAATCCCTCAGCAACGAGCGGACCTACGCGAAAAATATCCAAACTCTCGAAGCGTGCCGGGAGGCGCTTAATGCGTCCTTGGACGAACTTCTGGATGACCTGCGGCGTCAGACAGCCGCGCGTCCGATTCGGAAGATTTTTGTCCGTCTGAAATTTGCCGATTTCACCCGCACCACCCGCGAATGTGTTGCCACCACCCCCACCCGCGAGGCTTTTGGGGCGCTGCTGGATACCGCCTGGCAACGTCGGGAGGGAAAACCTGTCCGCCTCCTTGGGGCCGGGGTCCGTTTCGCCGAAGTGGGAGACGAAAATGATCTCACCGAACAACCCTGCCTCCCCTTGGAATGAATCGACAGTTTTTCTGAACCCTGAAACCGTTCAGATGATATTCAACGCCGTGAGGAGGGCTTCGTTGATTTGGCCGTTAGCGGGAAGTCCATTGAGCGACTGAAACTTGGCAATGGCCTTTTGGGTGCCGGACCCAATAACCCCATCAATGGTGCCACCGTAGTACCCCAGACGTTGAAGCTCCACTTGGACGGCGATCTCAACGGGATTAGTGGCATAGACCGGATAGGTGACGTAATAGGGCTGGGTCATGATCTTCCAGCCGGCATAGATCCCGATCGGCGCAATATAGACGGTATTGACGACAATGTTGGCCGGACGATAAACCCCGCCGGTGTACACATAGCCAGTGCGGTAACCGCTCCATGTGGTGGCGGACCGGCTGACGGTACCTCCGTTGGGGCCTTCGGCGTTGACGCTGCCGGTGCGCACGGGACCGACCCGCGTGGCGGAGGCATCATAGGTGCCGCCGCGGGGGCCTTCCGCATTGACATTTCCGGTGCCGAAACGCCCCACTTGCGTGCCCGAAGCGTCATAAGTGCCGCCACGCGGACCTTCGGCTTCGACGCTGCCCGAACGGTACCGTCCGAAACTTTGACCCTCCGCTTCAATAGAACCACCCCGGGCTCCTTCTCGGGAAACACTGCCACCTTGAGCCCGGGGGCCGGCGCTGGCACATTCCAATCCCAAAAGCAATATCGTCAGAAACAGAGGGGTGATTTTCATGGCGTCAGTCTACACCCGACCTGAGGCTGCTGTCTAAGGATCATTGGAGGTCATTTTTGAACCGAGCGCATCTCCAAAAGTTGTCATCCGGCAGCAACCCATCGGCGCTCATAGAGACGCCGCGACAAGGTTCCTCTATCGGCGGTCGGTGACCGCCAGAGTTTAGGTGCAATTATCGGAGTGCTTTAGAAATCGTGATCCTCGTCGTCCCCGTGGCGGGCGGCATATTTGCGGGATTGCTGCTTGTTATCCCGACGGGTGCGTCGTTCGACGGTCATTTGGCGTTTCTTCCGATTCTTGTGCAACTCGGCAATTTCCTCATCCAGTTTTAAAAATCCCTCCAGGCGCTTCCCGTCGAGGGTGCCCTCTGCGATCGCAGCTTGAATCGCGCAACCCGAATTGGAAGGCCCGTGCCGACAGTCGGTAAATTTGCATTTTTCCGCCAAGGCTTCGAGGTCGGCAAAACGGTCCCGCAGCGTCTCCTCATCGGTCCACATATGGACTTCGCGGACCCCGGGATTGTCGATGAGAATTCCTCCCGAGCGAAGCACCATCAGTTCGCGTGCCGTGGTTGTGTGGCGGCCCTTTCCGGTGTTGGCATTGACCTCGTCGGTCCATTGGTAGTCGTCGCCAAGGATGAAATTGATGACCGAGGATTTGCCGACTCCACTGGATCCGACGAAGGTGACCGAGACGCCAGGTTGGAGATAGGTCTGGAGAACCTTGAGCGTCGACTTTTTCGTCAGGCTGGTGAGGTGGACATCTGCATCCGGATTGAGGGCCTGGATGGCTTCCCCCGCAGCTTGATTTTGTTCGGCCGAAAAAAGATCGGCCTTGTTCACCATCACGACCGCTTTGGCTCCGCTCCGTCCGATGATGGCAAAATAGCGTTCCATCCGCCGCAAGTTGAAGTCCGGCCCGGCATCCGTCACCACCACCACAACATCGATATTTGCGGCAATCACTTGTTCTTCCGTGCTCCGGCCGGAAGCCTTGCGGGAGAGGCAGCCCTGCCGGGGCAGGCGGGCTCGAATGACATGTTCCTTGTCCGGGCCCCCAACTTCCAGGGCGACCCAATCGCCCACCGCCGGCAGTTCGGCGTCCGTTTCCGCATCGTGGTACACCTTGCCGCCCAGGACCACCTCAAGCTCCTCGCCGTTTCCGGTCAGCGCCCCGTAGGTGATCTTATTGTCCCGGATGAGGCGGGCCTGCGTCCACCCCTTGCCCTCGCAGGCCGCCCAAGCTAGGGCAAACCCGGAATTCCAGCCAAGATCTTCGAGTGTCATGCGATCAAAGACGCAGATGAATCGGCCGCCAGGGTAATGAAAACAAGGTCTCGCATGTTTTGACGAACTTCCTGGCTACAGCTAAAAGGAGCGGTCATGGGCGTGATCGAAAATCAGAGTCAGTCATCTCCAGCTATGATTGATGATTGGCTCGCCGACCGCGAGCAGTATTCGATGGGAGGCAAGTGCTGGGATCAGAAACTCACCGGATGGTGACTGGCATGCCTTTGGCCGCCAGGGTGTAGAAAGTGGCCGCATCCCAATTGGCCAGGCGGACGCATCCATGGCTTCCTGCGCGTCCGATGGTTTCGGGATAGGCGGTGCCGTGGATGCCGATGCCGGGACGGTTCAAGCCGACCCAGAGAATTCCGACCGGGCTGTTGGGTCCCGGGGGAAACATGAAGAAGGATTCCGTCCGCTCCCCGCGTTTGAGCACGCCCTCGTCGTAGCGATACCATGGCCAGGGGGCCACCCCCGCCACTTTCCAGTTTCCGATCGGCGCAGGATGTTCGGCTGAACCGGGGGTGATGGGAAAGGCGGCGATGACCCTCGCGTCCTCCAGGACCTCAAGCATGCGATATGAAGTATCCACAATCACCCGACGGGTAGCGGAGGAAGATGCGGGCCCATAGGCGGAGGGGAAGGCATCCACCCGGAAGGGGCGCGCGACATTGGGGACGCGAACTACCGATCCGGCAGGCAGCGCATCGATTGCCTGGCCGGGGTTCAACTCGGCAAGAAATCCGCGGGTGGTGTGAAAGCGCTCCGCGACCAACTCGATCAGACCGATATAAGGCATCCGCTTTTGCTTGGCGATCTCGGCGGGCTCCCGGGCCATGGTGCCTAGAGCGGCGCGGTTTTTTGCGGTGACGACATAGGTGGTGTAGGGATTGATCGCGCTGAGATCCGGAAGGTAGCTGTCGGACAATCCGTGGGACTGACGATACGCGTGCAGCGCCTTGGTCGTAAACTCACCCTCCCGGCCATCGACCACTCCAGGCCCGAAATTCCGGGCATCCAAAAAGATTTGCAGCCGGGCCGTCTGGTCGCGCTTGCTGAGGCTGGATCCCCTGCCGACCCCTTGGGTTGAAACGCATCCGCTCAAGCCCAGCAGGCCACTGGACAAAAGTAGGAACAAAAAATTCCGAACTGAAAGGTGAATCATAAAAATCGTTGAGTTCCGGCGGGTAATCCGCCGTGGCGGGACCATTGGCGATTGCGACCCAGAAGTCAACGGCACCGACCCGAGGCCGCACGTCGTGTTGAGAACTGCGCGGGGACTCTAACCGGCCTCAACGTGGCTGGCTCCAGGGGCGGTCTGGGGCGGGGGACAAGCTGAAGCCTGAACACCAAAGCTTTCCCATTCCGGACTGTCCTCTCGGCGGGCCCGACCCCTAGTGATTTCACCTCAACCTTCGCGGGTGTCGACCACTCCGCGAAGCAGACGACCCAAAATATCGGCGCCAGTGATGATGCGTTTCTGGTCGCTTCCCCAATACAAAACGATGTCGTCATCGATGACATCATCTTCGGTGTGGGTTTTGTCGACGTGGAAGCGAGCGATGATCTCTTCCAGATTGGTGTTGGGGTCGGTCACCACGATCGGACGGTGACAATAGTAGCGATAGTTGCGATTTTTTCGGGGCGGGATGAGGTCACGAATGAGGCCGTCCGCATCGAGCACAAGGCGGGGTTCCTGCTGCTCGTTGACGATAATGACCCAAGGAGCCTCGCAGGCATTGATGGTCTGGATGAAGGGATCGTCGAGAGAGTTGGTTTGCTGGGGGAATATTAGCGTACTGCTCTCATCCACCGGCAGGGTGATGATACTCTTTGGGTCGATGACTTCTCCTTCCTGCGAGACGGGAATGTCATCGAGGCGAAGAAAATTCATCGCGCCGATGCCCTCAAGCACCCCGATATCACTTTCTTCGTCTTCGGTGTGTTTCTGGAGAATATAATGAAAGTCCCGCTCCTTGAAAAAACTAAGGTTCTCTTCGCCCACCAGCTTGTTTAGGATCCAGGAAGTGGGTCCGGCGACCGGCCAGAGGGCCATCATATAAAAGCGGATCACCGGCGACAAAAAGGAACCCACCTTCAAGGCATTACGGGAAAAATACGCCTGGGGAAGGATTTCCCCAAAAATGGTGATGGCGACGGTGGAGAAAAGAAAGGCCATGATACCCACCATGACGGAATCGCTGAGGATGGTGAGCAAACAGTTGACGCCCACGTTTCCCCAAAGAATGGTGGACAAAAGCAAGTTTGACTTGCTGCGTAATTTGAGAATGAGTTGCGCTTCTTTCCCGCCGGAATCGGCCTCGGCTTCCAATCGCATTTTGCTGATGGAAAAGAGGCTGATATTGAGCCCGGAAAAAATGGCGCTTTGGGAGAGGCAGAAAATGATACCCAGCCAGATCAGAGACTCGGTCGTCATGGATTTTTGGTCATTCGGGCCTCATGCTGCACGAATATTAGACATGTGCGATACGAAATAATCAGAACGACCGCCTTCTCGATCTCACCATCGAAATAAGCCATGGCATTGGCGGTCATGAGCCCGCCAATAAAAAGAATCACCAGCCAGGGCCCCCATTTGACCAACATGGTTCAGACCGAAAGCTCCCGATCAGGATCCTCAAGCCGGGCTGATCCGGCGACTTTTTGCATGTCATCGGTGGCCCGTTGCTCGGCCAGATCAAGGACATCATCGAGGGCGACAATATTTTCACCCCATGAGGCTTCTTCCGAGGGAGCGCCGAGCCGCAGAGGAATCTTCCCAGCAAGGAATCGACGGAGAGCGTGTGTTTCTTCTAGGCTGGCGTCATGCTACTTGCGGAGGATCTACCGGACGTAGGCCTGACTATTGGCGCGCGCCACCTTGAACTCACTGAAGGTGACATCGCCGGAATGATTGACATCCGCTTCGTCGAACGGCGCCGCCAAGCGGTCACGGATGGCCTGACTCGCAAGTGCTTCCTCGAGACTCAAGCGACCGTCGCCGCTGGTATTGATCGCCCGAAAGGCTTTGACCGTTCCGCCGTCGGCGACGAATTCTTTTTCTGAAATAAATCCGTCGCCGTTTTGGTCATAGATTTTAAACATCTCCACGATCATGAAATTCTCATACTCGGCTTTCGAGACTTTACCGTCGCCGCTCTTATCCGCTTGGCGGAACAAATCCTCGAGGCTGGCGGGACGTTTCGAACCGGTCGCGCAACTTGCGAACGAAAGGATGGCGAGCAGGCAGAGCAAGGTGGCAAGTGCTTTCATATTTTCCCAGAGTTGAGCGGATGGACCGTCAATTGGTCAATCCCCAATCCTCTCTCTTCTTGGCTTGCGCCATGCAATTCGCAGCCAAAAAGGCATCATCGACAGAGGATGCCGCCTCAATCTGACTTAAATGAACTCAGGAGAGCTGCTTTCCATCGGGGAGGCCGCTAAGATTTCTTACGACGAGCCGTGCGACGAACCTTGGCTGGCTTTGGAGCCTTCAATTCGCTAATCGGAGTCGTTGCACCCATGGCTTCTTCGAGCCGATAGATCCCCCGGCCGACAGCTTTGACAAGACCATTCTTTTTCCCGGTGGTATAAAGCCAAGTGTGGATATTTTGCGGTTTGAGTCCAATTTTTTTCGCTAAATGCTGCACGGCGATTCCTGCCTCCCCCGCTTCCCTGAGACCGGCCACAATCATTTCTTTGACGGCACCACGGCGCCCAAGCTTTACCTCGCCCACCTTGGGTCGCGCCTTGGTCTTTCCGGCCACGGGCGCGCCTTTGAGGGTCGCACCAATTTCCGCATCGATGAGTTTCAGTTCCGCGATGATTAAGTCTCGTTTTTCGGAGAGTGCCAGGAGGGAACGCAATGTCGCGGTGGAAGTCGGAGAGCTCATGTGGCCGCTGCTATATCGTTCCTCCCTGCACCCTACAAGTCAAATAGTGGGGCAAGCTATGACCGGGGCGCATCTCCATTAAGTGCAAAATGCAGAATCAGGAAAGAGGGAGGTCGAAAAATGTTCCATTTTCCGCTACATCGTAGAGGAACGCGGAACGCGTTTCTTCTCCCGCTCCGTGAGAAAAT